>ERZ773224.1686-NODE-1686-length-26067-cov-3.407312_pt1 | contig 26067 bp, 15 predicted proteins | sample MGYA00580526_ERZ773224 | MGnify/ENA primary metagenome ERZ773224 (study PRJEB29015, sample SAMEA2737743) | human gut metagenome | biome: human gut; feature: human-associated habitat; material: faeces | place: China | collected 2012 ... | reverse complement strand
GGTTCATTCCCACAGACTAAGGAAGTAAAGGTTAACCGTTCAGCATTTAAGAAAGGTGAAATCTCTAAGGAAGAATATGTAGATTTCAACAAAAAGAAAATTGCAGAATGTGTTAAATTTCAGGAAGAAATCGGTCTTGATGTACTTGTTCATGGTGAGTATGAAAGAAACGATATGGTAGAGTACTTTGGTGAAGCACTTGGAGGTTTCCTATTTACAGAAAAAGCATGGGTACAGTCATATGGTACAAGATGTGTTAAGCCTCCAATTATATGGGGTGATGTATATCGAGAAAAGCCAATTACAGTTGATTGGTCAGTATATGCTCAGTCATTAACAAATAAGATTATGAAAGGTATGCTTACAGGCCCTGTAACTATCCTAAACTGGTCATTTCCAAGAGAAGATATTTCTATTAAAGACTCTATCTCACAGATTGCACTTGCTATTCGTGATGAAGTTCTTGACCTTGAAAAGAATGGTATCAAAATTATCCAAATTGACGAAGCAGCTTTAAGAGAAAAGCTACCACTTCGTAAGTCTGATTGGCAGAAAGAATATCTTGACTTTGCAATTCCTGCATTTAGACTAACTCATAGTGGAGTTAAAGCAGATACTCAGATTCACACACATATGTGCTATAGTGAATTTACAGATATTATCCCTGCTATTGATGATATGGATGCTGATGTTATTACATTTGAGGCATCTCGTTCAGATTTACAGATTTTAACTTCACTAAAGGAACATAACTTTGAAACAGAAGTAGGTCCCGGTGTATATGATATTCATTCACCAAGAGTTCCATCAGTTGAAGAAATTGTTAATGCACTTAACTTAATGCTAACTAAGATTGATAAAGAAAATCTATGGGTAAACCCAGACTGTGGTCTGAAAACAAGAGGTATCCCTGAAACAGAAAAGAGCCTAAAGAATATGGTTGAGGCTGCAAAGATTATTAGAAAAGAAGTAAAGTAATGAAAGTTTCTGAACTATATAAAGACAAAAAGAAAACTCTTTCTTTTGAAATTGTCCCACCTGAAAAGAACAGTGAATTTAGCAGTATTGATGAAACACTTGATATTTTGTGTGAACTTAATCCTGATTTTATCAGTGTAACCTTTGGTACAGGTGGTAGCGAAAACTGTAATAGTACCATAGAAGTTGCAAGAAAAATCAAAGAAAAGTATAACATTGAACCTGTTGTTCATTTAACTTGCTTAAATTGCAGTAAAGCTGAAATTGACTTAATTGCAAAACAACTTCAACAGTCAGGTGTACAGAATATTCTTGCTTTAAGAGGAGATAAAATTCCTAATGTTCAAGCAAAGAATGACTTTAAATATGCATCGGATTTAATTAAATATATGAAGTCAAAATATGATTTTTGCTTTTTAGGTGCTTGTTATCCTGAATGCCACCCAGAGTCAGAGAACTCAGTAGCTGACATTAAGCATCTTAAAGAAAAGGTCAATTTGGGTGCAGAAGTATTACTTTCACAGTTATTTTTTGATAACAATTATTTCTATGATTTTCAGGAAAAGTGCAAAGTAGCTGATATTGATGTACCGATTATAGCCGGTATTATGCCTGCTATCAGTAAATCTCAACTTGAGAAAATGGTATCTTTATGTGGAGTTACAATCCCACCACAACTTGAAAGAATAGTTAATAAATTTGGCAGTAACAAAGATGCCCTTTTTGATGCAGGTATGTCCTATGGTATAAGCCAAATCATTGATTTACTTACAAGTGATGTAGATGGTGTTCATATCTATACAATGAATAATCCAATGGTTGCAAAACGAATTTCTTCAGAAATTCATAATTTTATTAAGTAATTACTACCTACTAAATTTGTTTTACCCAATATTCTATATACCCTAAAAGTCGGTTAACATAAATTTTATGTTAGCCGACTTTCTTTTAATATTAAAGTTAGCGATAACTAACTAACAAAATTCTTTTTTATCAAATATTACTTTAGCCAATTTAATATATATAACTACTAGGAAACATTGAGAAAACTTCATTTAATGTCATTTATATCATAAAGATTATTTTCCATAGAATATACAAGGTTATGAAGTTGATGGGCTGAATGTATATATTCATTATGTTTATGAAGTTCCAATTGAACATTAACCGGTAAAGATAAAAAATATTTTCTTGTACTATTACTGTTTTGTATCAAACTTTGCAAATTATCATACTTCAAAATAACCACCTCAGTAATTATTATAGATATGAAGTGTCATAAAATGCGTATATAACTTAGATTATTTTAATTATAATCTAGAACAGAGAGGGGAATGTCATTGATATATTGTGGTGGAGAAATTCTAAAGGAGTTAGATTTACCGGTACAGAAAATAAATCGGAATTGTATTCTAATCCAAAGAAACATTTTCTATCCTTTATAAAAGGTTGTGTAATGTTTGCGATAGTGGCTATTATTGACTGATTGTTACTTACAATTATCTAGAAAAGTGATAGTCTTGAGTTATAACTACCCATAAAAAATACTATACATAAATGTCAGATTATTTATTGATAATGTGTTAATAAGAATTATAATATATGTATAAAATGATATATAGATATATTATTTTAGTGATAAGGGTATATTTGAAATTAATTTTTGGAGTGATGAAATTATGTTAAAGGATAAAGTAGCAGTTGTTACAGGTGGTACAAGAGGTATAGGTTATGCAACTGTTAAAAAGTTCCTAGAAAATGGTGCAAAAGTTGTACTGTTTGGTTCAAGACAGGAAACAGTAAAAAAAGCTGTTACTTCTCTAAAATCAGAAAATTCAGCTTGGGAAGTTAGTGGTGCATGGCCAAATCTAAAGGATGCAAAAGCTGTTGAAACAGAGATCAACAGTATCAAAGAGAAGTATGGCAAGATTGATATTCTGGTTAATAATGCAGGTGTCTCTGATAGTACACCACTTGATAAATATACATCAGAGCAATTTGCAAACATTATGCAGTTAAATGTTAATTCAATTATGAATGGTATTTTACCAACTGTAAAGATTATGAAAGAGCAAGGATATGGTTGTATCCTAAATACAAGTTCAATGGTTAGCCTTTGTGGTCAGCGTTCCGGTATTGGTTATCCAACCAGTAAATCAGCAGTTAATGGTTTAACATGGTCATTAGCAAGAGAACTTGGACCTTTTAATATTAGAGTAAATGCAGTTGCTCCGGGTATCACAAATACTGATATGGTGGCTTCATTACCAAGAGAAATGATTGAACCACTAAAGGCAGCAATTCCACTTCGTAGAGTAGGTGAACCGGAAGATATTGCAAACGCCTTCTTGTTCCTAGCAAGTGATATGGCTTCATATGTAACCGGTGAAATTTTATCAGTAGATGGTGCTATGAGAACTTAATCAATTTTAAATAGTGAAAATTTAGCCTGAGAAGATACATTTAAGTATTTCCTCAGGCTTTTGCTATGCCTATTTTAAAATTGATTTCCTTGTTATTCCTCAATAATAGGAATTATCATATTTTCAAAGGCATTTCTCATTTTTGGGTGACGAATAAGAAAATGTATTGAAGGAGTTTTGTTTTTCGATACTATTACATACTTACCTTGATGTATATAAATTTGAATATTTCTAAATGGAAATTTGTGATTTTCTATTGCCCTGTAATTAGCATTATTCTTTTCAAATTCCCTAATCAGTTGTAAATGTTCTTTATAATCTTCCCATGTGTAATAAATATCTTTTTCAAAGAACATACCTGAAAGTGGTAATACAATAGGAAACTTCTCAAATTCATCTTTTGATAGGATTGGAATTTCTTCTGTAATGCAACTATGTTGCAAAATAGCATTTATCATTTCTTTTTGTAAAGAAACATAATCCATAATTTTATTCTGCATTTCTTTATCAACATTATTATTGTTCAAGATACTTGACAACAATTTATCCGAAATTGTATGTAACGATAATGAAGACAAAATACAGTGGCGATTTCCTTTTACTTTAGAGTCTGAATATAAGAACTTTTCATATTCTTTATGTGAGTCCTTGCTGTACACTTTCATTAATGGAGTAGCTTTGGAAAGTAAGCATTTTGCATATTCCTTGTAGTGAGCAACTTCATTTTTATTTTTTGTAAGGTAATACTTACCCTTATTATGGTAACCGGTAATTGCCTCACCAACTAACGCAACAGTACCGGAAACCTTGATCAAATGAGAAAAAGCACCTTCTGTTTGTCCTTTTAAGTAGTATGAAGATATTTGTCCTGTCATATACATAGGTATCCAACTTTCTAAACCAAGCATCATATCTTCAAATGAACGGTCTATATTATGAATTTGATTAAAGTGTAGTCCTTTCTTTAGCATCAATGCTATACCAAACATCCATTTTTTTGGGAACTCAGGGTCTTTGGCCATTTCATTCATTGGCATATCACTGTACATAGTTACAGGCTCTTTAGATTTAGATAATACAGTAGCTTTTAGAAATTCAAGTTCACTTTCCATCATTTCTTTTAATCCATAGTAACTTTTTGAAGTTGGTAGCTGAAATGGTGCAGTAGGCACTTTTAATTTATCAAAATTAATTGCCCTTATGTATTCATCTAAATTAAATTCATCTATTTTTTCAAGAAAACCGGATATATCATCTTTCTTTACTTTTACTGAATCGTTATCAGAAAGCCATTTTGTAAGTAATAAAGCATAATTTTCACGATTATTTAATTCCGAAATATCAGAATTAATTAGTTTGGAAACTTGAATTTTATCTGAGTTACTATTATATCTACGAACAATAAAACCTACTACATTGTTTATGAATTCTTGTGGATTAGATGGTTTTCTTTGTCCATTCTTAATTCTTGAAATATATGATGGATCAAAATTCATAGACTTTGATAATTCAGATATATTTACCGATAAAGTGTTAAGTAAAATATTGAAATTAGATTGCAAGTTTTTTGTATCAATAACAGTATTTTTAACCAAAGGTAAAAATTCACTTGTTACCGACTCAATAGTAAGAGATTTAATATTCTTATTCTTACTGATTTCAACTATGCCTTTAACTAAATTTGTGAAATTATCAGAATTAGATTCCGGTACTCTGTCACCTGATTTATATCTGCTAATTGTTGCAGTAGAAAGGCCTGAAGTATCAGATAAATCTTTAGCAGTACAATCAAGTAATTCTAAATATTCAATAAGTTTGTCCTTAAATTCCATATTGCTACCTCCTTTAATTTTATATATTTATTATACAATTATATTACTTATATGCAATACCCTAGTTTCCATTTTGTCAATGACTATTTGGAAATAATTCTATTACTTATAAAAATATTTGTTATAATTTAATTAAAGATAACATATTTATTGATTATTTATTTATGAAGTTACTTTCAATTTGTTTATCCTATGAATATTTTTGATATTCTAAAGATAAAAAATTGAAAGAATCAATATTATTTTTAAAGAAAGGCAGGAATTTATTATGAAAAAAACTTTTAAGACAAAATGGTTAGCTATGTTTTTATCTTTGCTAATGGTTACATCATTAGTGCCTATGTCCGTTTATGCAGAAGATAATGATGATTATTCTGTTAGGAACATTGACATTACAAATGTAACATTTGATTACAAAGCAGGAATGTCACCGGTTGCAACTGCTAAGATAGCTAACAGTGATGCTCACTATGAAATTGAGTATGAGCGCTGGAGTGAAATGGAAAAACGAGATAATGATTCAACCGTTTCAGTTGCGTATTGGTTATCAGATCCTACTCAAATGTCATATCACGATGAAGATGAGAGATTTTATAACTTTAAAGATAATACAAAATACACCTATTCTATGCGATTAAAAGCGAAAGATGGTTATACTTTCCCTTCAGAAAATAAAATTTCTATGACCGTAAATGGCGAAAAAATACCTTCATGGAGCTTTTATGTTTTTGATAAAGGCAATTATCTTGACGTAGATTTTATTAAAGATATAGAATTCACAAAAATTAATAAACTAGAAATCAGTGGAGCAACTTTTTCTTATCATGATGGTGATACACCAAAAGCAACTGCTTGTAAAATTGATGATAATTTTGAAGATTACGATATTGAATATGAATATTGGGAAGAGATGGAAAGAAAAGATGATGGTTCAGTTGTACCGGTAGCCTATTGGTATTCTGATGAAGAAAAAAACAATGCTTTGCCTAATGATAAAAAAATAAATAAATTTGAAGAAGGCAAAACATATATGTACAGTATAGCTTTGAAAGCTAAGAATTGTCATACATTTTCAACTGTTTCCGATTTAACTTTTAAGTTTGGTGATACTGTTGTAAAACCTGATAACATTACTATTGGTAAAGACAACACAACTTTATTTGCATTTGCTTTAAAAACAATTAAACCTGTTAAGATAAAGTATATTGATAAGATTGAAGTCAATAATGCAAAACTAAGCTTTAATGTTGGGGATAAACCTGTATTTTCAGGTAAAGTTCCTAGTGATGCACCTTATTATATTGATAATGAGGCTTGGCTAACAGAAAAAGGTGGTATTACTTCTTCTGAATATTTGAACGGTAGATATGGTGATTTTGAAGGAAGTTGGGGTAAGTTAATAACTTCTTTTGAAGCTAACACTAAGTACAGTTATAATGTCTATGTAAAATTAACTGATGATAGCTATAATTCAGGTTATCGCTTTAATGAAAATACAAACATTGTTGTTAATGGTGTTATCTATAAATTTAATAATGAAACAACAAGTCTAGGTTTAAATGGCGAAACCATATGGTATTATAACCTACTTGATATGACACCTAATAATGATAATCATTGTATCAATGGTCATACAAAAGTAAGAACTGTAACAAAAGCTACAACCAGCAAGAATGGCAAAATAGTAACTACTTGTTCAGTATGCAAAAAGACACTTTCAACAAAGATTATTCCTAAAATAGCAAGTGTTAAACTTTCAAGCAGTACCTTTACTTATAACGGTAAAACTATCAAACCGTTAGTTATAGTTAAAGATTCTAAGGGTAAGAAAATCAACAATTCTAATTATACTGTTGCATACAGTAAAGGTCTTAAAAATGTTGGTAATTACAAGGTTACAATAAAGTTTAAAGGTAATTATAGTGGAACAGTTAACAAAACTTTTACTATTATTCCTAAATCAACAACCTTAACTAATTTATCTTCAAGTAAAAAGAAAGTAAAAGTTAAGTGGAAAAAGCAAGTTTCTCAAACTAACGGTTATCAGTTGCAATATAGTTTGAACTCTAATTTTAAGAGTGCAAAATTATTAAATGTAACTAATAATAAAGTAACTACTAAATTAATTTCTAATTTGAAATCTAAGAAGAAGTATTATGTTCGTATTAGAACTTATAAAAATGTTAAAGTCAACGGTAAGTCAACAAAGCTTTATTCTACATGGAGCAAATCCTTAAATGTGAAAGTTAAATAATTTACTTAAGTCACCTATCATGTTGGTAGGTGACTTATTTATATAGATAAATTTGACAACGAAATATATTTATTATATACTATCCTCATAAACTATTTGGAGGGTGTTATGAAAAAAACATTATCAATTTTACTATCAATTATAACTTTGCTAAGTGTGTTCATTTTGCCAACCAGTGTAAGTGCTGATGAAAATTATGATGAAGTTGACACTAAGAACGCTATTGCAGTAACTATTAATGAAACACAGTACAAAGAGAGTGATTTAACTTTTACTAAAGAAGAGCCTATGAGGACTTATAAGATTACTGCTGAAGAAGCAGGTGTTTATAGATTTTATGCTAGCTCATCAGAGGTTGTGGGTATGAAAGCATATTTGTTTAAACCTAATAATCTAAATCCTACTGAATATATAAAGTCTAGTTCACTTAATAAAGAAACCAGAAACGGTGGATTTGATATTACATATTATTTGGCAAAAAATGAAACTGTTTATCTTAAAGTAGCACTTAGAGATGTTTATTATTATGCCGGAAGAAAATTTGATTTTGTAATTGGTAAGAAAAAAGACTTAATAGCAAAGAATGGTTGCATTTATGAAAGTAGATTTGACAGATATTTTGTTGTTGATAATTATATAAATAAGTATCAAAGTCTTACTATTGAGAATAAAATTAATAATTTACCTGTAGCAGGTGTAGATGAGGATGCCTTTAGAAATTGTAGATTTATTACATCAGTAAATATTCCATCAGAATGTAAAACATTGCAAACCTACTGCTTTGATGGTTGTTATAACTTGAAATCTGTTAAACTTGCAGAAGGTGTAGAAGAATTAAAATATTATGCATTTCAAGGTACACAGATTGAAACTATTTATCTACCAAAGTCTATTGAATCACCGGATGCCTTAGAAGCTATGCTTAACTTAAAGACTATTACAGTTGCTAAGGATAATCCTTATTATACAGCAGTTAATGGTGTGCTTTTCACTAAAGATAAAAAGAAACTTGTTCGTTATCCTGCTCGTGGGCCAAGAACTTATACTATTCCTAACGGTGTAGAAACTGTTTGCGACTCAGCTTTTGAAGATAGTTATGTTGAAAAAGTTTATTTTCCAAATACAGTGAAAAAAATGATTGGTGATGTTTTTCATTATTGCGAGAGATTAAAATATGTTAAACTAAATGAGGGTATTACTTCTATTGGTTCTTCTGCTTTCCAGGGTTGTGAAAGTTTAAGTTATATTAATATTCCATCAACTGTAAAAGATATTGGACTTTGTGCAATTAATGATGTAGGAATTAGAAGTATTGAAATTCCTGAAAATGTATTTAAAATCGACGGTTACAGTATATATAACTGTAAATATTTAGATGCTATTGTGTTTAAAGGTAAAAGAACAGAAATTTCTACTGATGCTTTCAGAAAGATAGATGTAAAAACTGTTTATGGACCTAAAGGTTCTACTGCTGAAAAATATGCTGAAGAAAAGGGCATTAATTTTGTTTCTACAACACTTGAAGATGGGGAAAAGTGTACCAAGCATCATTATATAGAGACTGAATGTACAAACATTCCTGATTGTATGAACTACGGTATATTTAAAACTAAATGTGCTATTTGTGGCAAAGCAGGTTCTAATAAAAAAGAACCATCATTAAATCATAATTTTGCAGATGAGGTTTGTAAATTTTGTGGCGTATCAACTACTAAATATGTAAATGTTGATTTTAATAAAACATACAGTGAAGTTGTTCCTATACCGGTTTCAGCTAAAGTAATTGAAAGAGATATAATCTTCAATGCTAATAAAGATGGTCAGTATTTCTTTAATATCAGTAACTTAAGTGATAAAGTCCTAATTGACGCAACAATTATGAAAAATGATATTAGAAATATCCATTATGTAACAGTATGTGCCAATAAGAGTTTCAAGAAGTCATATATGTTGAGCAAAGGTGACCAATTAAAACTTAGAATTAGAGGATTGAATAGTACAGGTGAATATTATAATCAAAGCACCTATAAATACTATGAACCAATTAAGTTTAATTACAAAATTACTTGTGACCATATTTATAAGAACACAGTTGTGAAACCTACTTATGTTTCAGGTGGCTATACACTACATAAATGTTCTACTTGTGGATATAGTTATAAAGATAAGAAAACTGCTAAACTAAAGTTACAAAAACCAAACGGCTTAACTGTAAAAGGTGGTAAAAAGTCATTAACTGTTAGTTATAAGAAGGTTGCTAAGGCTACCGGTTATCAAATTCAGTATAGCCTATACAGTAATTTTAAATCAGTTAAAACTATAAAATTAACAAAGAACAGTATAACTAAAAAAACTATTACAAAACTTAAAAGAAATAAAAAGTATTTTGTAAGAATTCGTTCGTATGTAGTACAGAATAAAAAAACTACTTATTCTTCATGGACTAAATATAAAAAAGCTAAAACAAAATAATGAACAACCGATAAAACAAAAAAACTCCCGACAATCCTTTGATTGACGGGAGTTCTCTTTTATTGAAATAGTTTAGCTCAATGAAAGGAGCAGTAAATTATAAGCATCAAACAGTCAGTTTTATTTAATAATTTACGATTATTTTTTTATTAGCCAAGTGTAACCTGCTCAGCGATTGGAGCATTAGGGTTAGTGTCAGGATTATCAGTATAGAATGTAAGGTAAGCGCCACCCATAACGGCAGAGTCATCAATTACAATCCACATTTCGTTATCTACAAAACCCTTATAGTCAGTTGTTTGGTTTGTTGCATTATCAGATATGATAATGTTATATGTACCCACACTCCTGTAAGTAAAGTTGTAATCAAACCATCCGTTTTCGCCCTTGGTAAAAGGATCACCCGGCCATACTTCTTGGTAGTTGCCTGAATCTACTCCTTTAAGATTTGAACCCCATGCCCAAACATAAGGTGTCCATGTAAATGAACCATTGTGTTTAGCATGAAGTGTAATTTCAAGGCTTGAAGGTAAATAGTAATAGTTAATTTCTGCTTTACCGAAAGGAATGTATCCTGATACTCTTGGCATTCTGCTAGTGTCTACTTTATAGCCAACAATCTTTAATGATTTTGAATCATATGTGCTACCGGCTCTGCCTGTATATACTACTGAGTCAGTAAGTTTCTTCTGAACACCATTATCGTCAGTATAATAATGATTTACTGTTACCTCACCTGATGAAACAGGTATCTTAACAAGTGACTTTGCTAGCATAGTTGTATCCTTAATGTTAAATTTATAATCGTAGTTTAGGTCAAGAGCTTCTTTATCAACTGTCGGTGTTTTAAGTTTTGTACAATACTTTTGTAGAAGTGCTAAATCCTTTACATTTACTTTGCCGTCACCATTGAAGTCTGCGTTCTGTATTGATTTAGGAGTATAGTCTGTATAGTAGTATGTAACTTCTTTAAAAGATGAATCAAACTTGCCTTCTGCATCGCCTTTTATACGGCTTACTACATAAGTATCAGGTACTACTACACTTGGAATTGTTGCATAACTTGAACCAACAGGTCCTTGAAGAACTACAGAATCCTCAAGCTTTTCACCTGTTCCTTCATAAACATAGTTAACCTTAACTTTACCGTTTGAAGAATGAATACCTGTTGATTCATAACTTGCTTTATCAACAGCAACAATAGCTGAGTAAGCCGGAACTGTGAATGTTGAACCTGTTACTTCACCAAGTGAATCAAGACCTGCTGATTCACCGTTAGCAATAATAATCCAATCTGTTACAGATGTGTCAGCAAGAGTTACATCAGCCGGAGCATTTGCATTGTTATAAATAACAGCCATCTTATTCCATTCACCTTCAACATCATTTGTTACTGTAAATGAAATCTGATTTGTAGGTGCACTAACCTTGTTAGTGAATTGGAAATTATTTGCGTAAGAGGTATCCATAGCAGTAAGAGGGGAGAATGCAGACTTAATTTGCATCATACCTTTATAGTAAGATACTACATCAGCATTATCAACAATATTTTGCCATTTAATCATATTAGTCTGAGCGTCTGATTTGTAACTGTTTGTTTCTCCACCTTTTGAACGGGCCATTTCTTCACCTGCAAGGGTGAATGATATACCCTGTGATGTGTAGATAATTGCACTTGCAAGTTTATTCATTCTTATAGCATCAGGATTTCTAACGCCATAACTTGCAAGACCTGTTGAACCAAGAATCTGGTCATAAAGGGTTGCATTATCGTGACTGGAATCATAAGTTATACATTGTGAAGGGCCTTGAGCTTTCCACTTGTTTGTACCTGAACTGTTAGCACGAACACCATAGCTTACTCCTTTTGCAGATAATTTTGAACCTTGAATGAAACCTGTGTCCTTGATGTTTTTTGCATCGCCTTTTATGCCATCACGCATTGAATCATTGAAGAAACTGATTCTATCGCTGAGTCTAGATGAGTTAGCTTGAGTTGCAGGATAGAATTTTGTACCTGTGCATGTATTTGTAGGGTGATATGAGTCACCTTTTGCCCAGCCTTCGCCCCACATAGTGATTCTTGGATCAATTTTATCGAGAGCTTCTCTTGCCATATTCATTGTTTCTACATCCATTAAACCCATAAGGTTAAAGTTGAAACCGTCAATATGGTATTCGTTTACCCAATACTTTAGGGAATCAATTATGTACTGTCTGTACATATCACGCTCTGTTGCACATTCGTTACCATAACCTGAACCATTAGAGAATGAACCTGTTGTTTTCTTTCTGTAATAATAGTCAGGAACTGTTTTTTGAAAACAAGAATCTGTTGAATAAGTGTGATTGTAAACAACATCCATTACAACAGATATTCCTGCGTCATGAAGAGCTTTTATCATCTCTTTACATTCTTTAATTCTTACCCTACCGTCATATGGGTTTGAAGAATATGATCCTTCGGGAACATTGTAATTTTGTGGATCATAGCCCAAGTTATATTGAGTATTATCTCCGGCTTCATTTACAGATTGGAAGTCATTGAATGGGTTAAGTTGAACTGTTGTTACCCCAAGATTTTTAAGGTAATCAATACATGTTGAAACCTTACCGTCACCGTTAAGAGTAGTACCTTTTTCTGTGAAAGCAAGGTACTTACCTCTATTAGCATCACTTATACCTGAGGATTTGTCATAAGAGAAGTCTTTGATATGAAGTTCCCACACTGAAGACTGTGTTGATTTATCAAGAAGAATATGACTATCCTTTGACCAACCATCAGGATTAGTATCATTAAGGTCAACAATCATTGAACGATTGCCGTTTACGCCAACTGCTTTTGAATAAGCATCCTGTGTTTCATAAGTTTTTGTTACATCAGAACCCATGTGTGTTGTATCAGTGGTTGTTATTGAGTATGTGTAGTACAAATCTTTCCATTCACCCACAAGTGTAATTGTCCACACACCATTCCACTCACCATTAACCAGCATTTTTTCAAGTGTAAATGTTCCAATTTTAGATGCACCTTGTTCATCATCAGAACCGGTTGTATAAATATTAACTTTTACATCGGTTGCTGTAGGTGACCATACTTTGAAAGTTGTGGCATCTTTTGTGTATGTTATACCTAGATCATCAACGGTGTAAGCATACTCTGCATCAATGTCTTCGGCAGCTTTTGTGTAAGAATTGTCCCTTGCATAGTCAGATGAAACAGGCGAGATTTCACCTTTTTTTGCTGCAAAGCTTGATACAACTGCTGTTGACACTAGCATACACATAGCAAGTATCACTGAAACAATCTTTTTTGTAGTTTTCATAGAAATATCCTCCTTTATAATTTATTTCACGAACCATTTTACATCTCTAATATATCATATATTTGAACAGAATACAAGTAAAAGTTAGATGGATATACAAAATATTTTAAATATTATATATAAAAATAGAAATCAAAGTACAAAAATCTTATTAAAATTTTATAAATAAATAGTTTTCAGGCAGTAGAAACGGTCAGAACTATCATTTTGAAAAAGGCACATATACTTTCTCAAATGGTACTATGACTAAGATTTCAGATTAATATTTTATTCATTAAAACTTTATATACAAAAGTAAAACAGGTGATAATAAAATTTATCACCTGTTAATTATGTAGTATTTGTTTTGATTGAAACTTACACATCACACAACACAAAAGTCAAATGAGGTTGTGAACTTATTGTCATTACAATCTAAGTCTAAGTGACCATCATATTTTTTCAAGGTTTCTTCAACAGAAGAAAGTCCCAAACCATGATTACTCTTATCATCTTTAGAAGTGACAACTTTATTATCCTTAATAGCTACCTCTGTTTTAGTAGGATTGGTAACTGTAATAAACAGATAATCCTTTTTCTTATAAACATCAATATTTATTTCCTTGGCAATATTATCATCAACTTTTTCTACTGCCTCAATAGCATTGTCAAGAATGTTACCGAAAATAATGCATAAGTCAGTATTACTGATTTTAGTTTGAGGGATAAGGCCGGTAAATTTAATTGTAATACCCTTATCCTTAACTTTCATAGCTTTATCAGACAAGATAGCATTTATAATTGAATTACCTGTTTGATAAAGTGTGTAGTCAATATCAAGCAGTTCATCACAATTTGCCACATATTTTTTAGCACCGTCAGTATCTTTGTTGTTAAGTAATGACATTAAGCCTATTTTCATATTCTTATAGTTATGACGGAATTTTCTTAGCTCATTGTCGGTTTTTTCTACTTGTTCATAGTGTTTAACCTGTTCAGTTAATCTAACATCCATAATGTTGCTTAGGTTTTCATAATATGACGTTTTCCTAATATTTTTAATTAGCATAATAATTAATAGCCCACAACCGATAACAGTTAAGTATAAAAAGAATGAGTATGCTATTTGTATATCTTTAGATTGATATGAAAGATAATCGTTAAGTTCTGTAAAGAAACAAAATAGAAACACAATAAATATTAGTAAGACTACTTTAGTCTTTGTTGATAATAATTTTGCAGTGCTTATAATGTCTTTCTTATTTGTAATTTTCGTAACTCCTAATATGGCAATTATTAATGTGAGACAATAGGCAGGTTCTTGAAGTGGTATTTGAAAAATATTAAAAATAAAATAAACAAAACCAAAAATAAAGTATGTCAATGCAGTAGTTATTGTAACTGCATATAAAATCACTATTTTTCTCACATTCTTAGTTAAAAGAACAGGCAATAAAAAGTATAATATCCCTGTTCCAAAAAGATATTTTTCATCAAACCTACCTACAAGCAAATAATAACCTATTGCAAAAGTAGCAATCGGTACAATAATAAATTTCTTAGTAAATTCAATGTTCAGTACATTATGCAATACAAACCATATAACTGATGAAACGCAAATAATTTCTACAAAGCAATCCATAAATTATTCCTTTAAATAATTGTAGTAAGCCTCTTTAAAATCGGCTGTGTATTTTCTGCTGACAGGTATCTCATAGTCATAACCGGTAACATTTAGGGAAGAAAAGTCCCTTCTTGTAATATACCTAAAGCTTACGATAAATGACTTATGTACCCTAAAAAAGTCGGTATGAGGTAACGACTCAAAGATAGAGGATAAAGGTGTTTTAGTTTCAATAATATTATTGTTAGATATGTGAATAGATGTAATTCTGTTTTGTGACTCAATAAAAACTATTTCATCAGTATCAATGGTTATATAGCTTCCGTCAGATTTTACAGAAATACTTTTGCCTGTATTCATACGCTTTCTATAGTCATCAAGTGCATTGTAAAGTCCGTCCCAAAGAGTGCTTTTTAATACAAATCTATATGTATCCACAGAATAAGCGTCAATAGATATTTCACCGTAATTAGTAAGAAAGATAATACAAGCAAATTCATTAATCCCATTACGCAACTGTCTTGCAGTTTCCAAACCATCAATTTTATCCATTTGGTAGTCAAGGATAATAATATCATATTTTATATTAGAATCAATCAAATTACTGCCAACAGTGTATTCATCTACTACCGGCTCTAAATTGTGGTTATTTGAATATTCATAAATTTTACTTTTTAATTGGGACAAAAATAATGCCTCATCATCACATATTGCTATTTTCATACTTTACCTCATATTTATCTTTTGGCTATATTATACCATCTTTTCCCTAACAAATAAAGAGGTCAATTGTGCATTTGCGTCAATTTTTTATACCTGTTGTACCAATAGTCAAGAAATTACTATTAAAAGGATTATACTGTAGATGTCATCAAAATAAACCATTTAATAATTTTTGTTTTATACTGTGAAGTATCATTTATATTTTACAGTGTAATATAAAACTTATAGGGAAGGAGGTTATACATATATGTCAATGCTTAAAAGCAAGGTTGCTAAGGTAGCAGTTATATTTATGGCAGTAGCTATGACTATTGTACCATTAAATGCTTTTGCTGAAACTCAGATTAAAAGACCTACTTTTCAGGGTCAAACAGTACTTTGCACTTTGGAATGTACTTTTCATCCAATTGATGATGATGAGGGTCTGGCAATGACTGCATGGTATGGGAAAAAAGGATATTCTGTTAAGACGGTTTTATGGCAATGTCAAACTATGTTTAGTGACTATAAAAAACTTGGTGTAAAAACTGCTGCTAAAAAGGCAAAAGTACAATGTTATTGTTCTGATGTATGGAAATTTATGTCAAATCACTATGGTAGAGTTGGAAACAATGAAAAACATAATCATAAGCTTGTTGCGATAACCGATTGGTAAGAATATTTATCAAGAAATAGCAAGGCATATAAAAATAATTATTTTATTTTTATATACTTTATTTTAAGGAGAAATTATATTTATGAATTCTTTATTAATACGCATAAAGCAATCCAAATTACTTTCATCTCTTTTAATATTTGGTTTTGTAATATCTATCTTACTAATATCTATTGGCATAAGTTTTGTTACAAATTTAATTTATGCCCAAAAAGCTAAAGATAACAATTCCCCTCCTAATGCTGAAGTTTATAGTATATCATATTCAAAGATTAATAATGCCCATAATCAAGTTATGTATAATTTGTTTTCAAATATAAATAATGATACCGGTTTATTTATAAATTATCTTATGTTCCATGTTGATGGTGCTGATGTAAACTCTTATTCTCAATGCTCAGGTGAAATTTTTACAGATGATAAAGTTTGGCATATTCCATTGGCTAAAGGCAATTATTATTCCTCAAGCGATATTGCAAAAGGAAATAAAGTAATACTTATTGGTTCTTCGCTAGAAAAATATACATACAAAAAAGGTAAAGACATTCTAATTAAGGTTGATGGTGATGAATATCGCGTTGTTGGTGTTATTGGTTTTTCAAATCAATCATCGGAATGGGATCAAAGAATGGCAATGCCATGTACTTCATTACCACAGAAATATTTAAAAAAGAATCTAAAAAAAGATCGTGATCCAATTACCTTTGTTATTTATAATAGTAATGGTGATTATTCTCAAAGTATAAAAAAAGTTACTTCTAACGGTAAAAAATACTTTGATAATTTTGCTCTTGATGATTTAGGATCAATTACTAGTAAGAGTGTTTTAAATCTGGTTGCATCAAATATGGATAAACTCATTTTAGTTGCAATAATTGGTTATATAATAACAATTTTATTTGCAATAAATATTACTGCCTTTTGGATTGATAAAAGAAGATATGAAATCAGTGTACGAAAGGCATTTGGCTTTACAAATGGCTCAATTATGAAAATGATTTTTAAAGAAATGATTGGTTTTGCAATTATTTCTTTTATAATAGCAATTATCATACAGTTTGTTCTAAGTGTTGTAGTTGGTAGTATTGCTAATTATACTCTACAACTTTATTTACCCAATCTTGCAATAGGTCTTGTAGTGGTTCTTGTTACTGCACTTATTACTACGCTAATACCTGCAATTAAAGCAATAAGGGTAGAACCGGCTGAAGCTCTTAAGGCTAGAATGGGGTGAGTAATATATGAAAGAAATTTTAAAAAGTATTTTCAAGAGAACTCTGTTTAATATTCTGATATTTCTTCAAATATTGTTTTCAATTCTGTATTTTCTTGTTACAATAATATCTATTCAAGCTGTTGTAAATAGTAATATAGCAGTTAATAATGAACTTGATGCTAACCCTAAGAAAACAATACATATGGAAATTCAAAACGAAGATGATGAAAACTTTAGTAAATTTAAAAATGATTTACTGAATGAAGGTGTAGTTAAAAACTTTTCCGGATGGAGAAATGACTTTTTATCACCTGATATTCTAAATCTTGTGGACAGTACTGATGATATAGACAGTGATATTGATTCTGTAGTGCTTACAAATGGTTGTGAAAAATTAAAGAAAATAAAAATTAAAACAGGTAGATATTTTACTGATGCAGACTTTAAGAAAGAAAATGCGAATGGTAGTAAATCTAAACCATTTTCAATATTATTAGGTAGTGAGTTTGCAAACAAGCAAAATTTAAAAGTCGGTGATAACTATAAAGATATTAATGATGAATATTATAAAGTAGTAGGGATTCTTGAATCTGACAGTAAGTGGTTTTATCAAACTGTTGCAGATGGAAAAGTTATGATAATGGATAATGCTGTAATGGTTGCCTATGTTGATAACCCTGATAATCCGATAATGAATTATTATTCAATCCTTAATGACAATGTAAATAGTGATGAAGCAATTTATAAGATAAACACAATTGCTAAGAAATACAATATTATATTAAATACTGATATTATTTCAGATAAATTAGATCAGCAATATGACAATAGTGTATCCAGTAATATCAGTTGGATTATTCTTTCTATATTTATAATGGCTTTTGTATCTGTTGGTACATCGATTTTAATTATATCACACATGTATAAAAGGAAATACGAAATAGGTATTCGTATGGCATGTGGTTATTCATTTAAAAAGGTACTGTTACTACTATGTGGCGAATTTCTTATTGTTGCTATTTTAGCATTCCTTTCAGCACTTATTATTGCGTATATTAGTTGTTCCGGTGGTAAAGAGATGTTGACTTCAACATACTATATTTCAAGTTTCCATTTATCCTCTGGATTAGTGTTTATCAGCATAGGTATATTTTTACTTATGTGTATACCATCACTTCTTGTTCTTGTGTTTAAGTTGAGAAAAGTACAACCAAAGGATTTAATAGGAGGAAAATAATATGAAAATACTTGAGTTAAAGAATATTACTAAAATTTACGGTAAAGGTGACTCCGAAACAAAAGCACTTGCCGGTGTTGACCTAACTATTGAAAAAGGTGACTTCTGTGCAATTATGGGACCTTCCGGTTCAGGTAAATCCACACTACTGAATATTCTTGGTTGTATGGATACACCGACTTCCGGTGAATATATCCTAAAGGGTCAAGATGTCAGTAAGATGAAGAATAAGCAGTTAAGTAAGCTAAGAAACCAGGTTATCAGCTTTGTTTTTCAGTACTTTGCTTTAATGGATGAATACACAGTATTCGACAACATTATGCTACCACTTAACTGTCAGAAGTATCCTTATAAAGAAAAGAAGGATAGAGTAAACTACTATATGAAACGACTAGGTATAGAGAAATATGCTAAGAAAAAGCCTACTCAGTTGTCAGGTGGTCAGCAACAAAGAGTTGCAATAGCAAGAGCCTTAGTGTCAAATGCTGATATTATCCTAGCTGACGAACCTACAGGTGCATTGGATAGCACTACAGGTGAAGAACTAATGGAACTGTTGCAAGAAATCAACGAGTCAGGCAAAACACTTATCCTTGTTACCCATAATGAAAAGGTTGCAGAAAAGTGTAACTATGTTATCTATATAGAAGATGGCAAAATTGTAGATAAATTATCTTGATCGTAGATATGTTATCTTGTTTATAAATAAGTTGTCTTGTTTGTAGATATGTTATCTTGATTTATTCTTATTCCTAAGTCTCATTCATAAAAAAGTCCCACAACACTTGTTGTGGGACTAAAAGGCTTTATCTGAAATTTAGATATTAGTCTTTTTATATATAAGAAAATATCAGTTATGAGTATGAAAATATAAATAGTATTTGCGACTGTGAAATAGAAATGTTAATGAAAAAGTGATTTATAAATGACAAAAGGCACAACCTACGGAGAAAAATCCCATAGGTTGTGCCTTAATTTTTTGAAATTAAAATGTATAATGTAAAAGAGCAGACTAATTGGACAGGTTGACCAAATCGAACGCTTTAGCTTCATTGTGAAACAATGGTGAGTAGTGTATTTATGGATTAATTCTATAACACACTTATTCAGGAAAATCTAAGACCTATTATCTATTGAGATATTGAGGTTTATAGTTTTACCATATCATTATCAAATTCAACAGAACGCTCATCTCTATTAAAGAAATGAAATCCCCAAATTTTATATTTGTTATTATCCGCAAATTTGGTTACAGGAATTGCATTTGATTCAAGTTGTAAAAGAAAATCCTCTTTCCAACTGTCTTTTTCAATAAGATGCGTTCCCTTAGGTTCAATAAAAACTTGTAATTGTTCATAACCATCATTTTTTTGTGTATGTAGAAACAGAAGGTAATCAGGTTCAAAGCGTTCACCGCCGTCAAAAGAATAAATATGAAGCTGGCGTTCATTACGAACAAGATAAACTTTATCATACTTGTCCTTAAGTTCATTTACATATTTTTTAAAATAAGCAACAAAAGCCTTTTCCTCATTTGTACCGTAATTATCTTCAAAAGCAAACCAATCTTCTTTTGAAAGATCCATTTTATAATCTATCGGTACGCTAATATCATTTTGTGATACGCCAATCCCACCATCGTGTGGATCAATATAATTACATTTCTTGTTTCTAAAAACATCGTGAACATACGCTACTGTAAATTCCTTACTTCCCTCATATGTATTTTTAATACTTGATATGCTTTCAGCAATATTTCCAAGAACTTTGAAGCAAGCATAGTATAAAACATCAGTAGTAGGTGTCTCATATTTTGAAGTAATGTGAATTTTAATGTTTCCTAAATAATTTTTATCAAGAATGAATTCTTTTGTCGATTTTAGATTTGGAAAATAAGATTTTAATATATTAAACTTAAAAATATTATATTTACATAAAGCTTTATAAACAATTACGTAATTAATACCTGCAATCTCACTTATTGTAGTTTTATAGGAAAATGTAATCGGATTGTTATCTTGTGAGGATTTTTCATCCATAATTATATCTTCACCGGAACGTCCGGTAGCAATAGATATATTAAAGATTTTATCTCTTACAGACGGCAATAAACCAATTACTTCATTGCGACTTTTCAAAATAAGTTTATTCACAAAAACGTATCCATTTTTGTATAAATCATCCTGTTTAAATTCTTCCTTTAGTATATATTCTTTTGTTACAATTTTGTCCAAGTCAATACCAATTTCACGCAATGCTGTATGCAATTCACTTATATAACGAGGCTCATTCCAACAATGATAATACAGTGTTTCACAAATACGAAGGGGATTATCTATATCATTGTCATATTTACGTTGGTATTTTTCTTGTTCTTCTGAAACCTTAAATGGACAATAACGAGCACCACGTCCAATAAGCTGAGCTTCTTTCATTGTTGTTTTTCCCGGAATACCGTTTCTTCCGTCACGAGTTTCGTACAAGCGAACAATATCAAATAAGTTAAGAACATCCCAGCCTTCGTTAAGTTTATCTACAGCAAAAATCGCACGATATGGATTTGATTTATCTTCAAGTGAATTAAGAATTATTTGCTTGTTTTCAACATCATTATTATCATTTGCCGATATACAATGCTCTTCTGAAAAATCATCCTTTAATTCGCTAGCTAATTCATCATAAGATATTTTGTTTTTAAGAAAATACTTATTTGCCTTAGACATAACTGGTTCTAATGATTGATCTGATGATTGATTTAATGATTGTTCAAAAAGGCTCTTAATTTTATCACCTGTAAGATTTTTAACCATATTTATAATTTTATCCATATTTTTAGCGTTGTCTTTTACCAACCTTGACTGAAAGAACACAACCGGTTTTATATTTTGGCGGTAATCCTGAAAGACTTTATAACGATATTGGCTTAATATCAAAGCCTGTAAAGCACGATCTTCAACATCTAAATCAGAACGCAAAGAATCAATTTCTTTTGAATATCTGTCTGCACGAAATTTATAAAGAGGGTAATCAAAAATAATTTTATTTTCATATTCTGCTTTTATTGATGGATTTTTAATATCACAAGTTGCAGTAAATTCAAGCAAAACATTTTCACGGTTAGCACCGAAAATATGATGAACTGTGTATTCCCAACTTCTATAACTCTCTTCTTCGTCTTTGTTCATCTTTTTTGTGTCAGCATTTAGATGGTGTGCTTCATCAGAAATAAATACCACTTTTTGATTTGCAAAGTCGTCTATTGAGAGCGCGTTTTCTTTTGCAGTCCACATGTCAGAATGAAGTCCTTGGGTGGTTGTAAAACAAATATTGATGGCATTATTATCACAATATTGAAAATTTGCAACCTCTCTTATTGGTACTTTTTCGCCATCAATAGTGATTTCTTCTGAAAATAGATATTTGCTTGAAGTGTTGTTTAAAAAATTCTCTTTTGTTTTTTGGACAATATTTGAAAGATTGACAAAAAACAAAAAGTTGCGATATCCCTTTTTATACAGGTACAATATCAAACCTGCCATAATAAGTGTTTTACCGGATCCTGTTGCCATGTGAAAAAGTGTTTGTGTTGGTTTTTGACATAACCTGTCACTTTCAAAATATGTAATAAAATTTTCAAAAGCAGCTGTCTGATATGGACGCAGTTCAAAATTTGAGTTTAAGTTTTCCGTTATATATTTTGGTACTTCTTTAGATGTACCAAATTCACGCAATGTATCTATCTTTTCATAAAGGAATGGCATTTCTATATCTCCCCGTAAAAGCTCTTTGTAAATGCTTTGTCTTCTTCTGAAATTTTGTATGTTTCATCATCAATATCGCAGTAATTAACATACAATTGATTTTTATCAAGTAATTCCATAAGTAGTTTCTTTTTATCATCAATAGATAACTTAATAAAGTCTTCTGAATTTGTATCAATATCTTTTGGGTTGACCTTATAACTTATGAAGTCTGTTTCAAGTATATTGGCATAAAGCTTTGACAATTCATCATCTGTTGTCGCCTTTTCGATAGCATCGACAAAATTTTGATTTAGTTTTGCAAGCTCGCAGTAAATAAAAGAACCACCACCTTGCCAATTAACATCTTTGGAAATACCACCTTGTTCGCCTTTTATTACATTGGCTAACCTTACAGTGCAATCATCATTTCCGTAGTCCAATTGTTCAAGTCCGATGTATTGGAGTCCCATCTTATGTGCCACTGCACAAGTCGTACCGGTTCCTAAATGATAGTCCATAACAATATCACCAACATCAACAAATAAATCAAATAAGCGTTTTATAAGTTTTTCAGGCTTTTTACCGTTTGATAAATTTACACCACCCTCTTTTCCTAATGAAAGAAAAGAAATATCAGTCCAAATATTTGTTAAAATTTCTGATGGAGATAAAGTTCCATCTATTTTTCTTAATTTTTTTGAATAGAAAGCAAGTGAACGGCCATTATATATAAAGTTTTTACCAATGCTAAAAACCTTTCCACGATGTTTCTTTGAATATTCTATTGCTTTTTTAATTTCTTGTGACGGCTTTTGCATAGTATTGAGACTCACAATACTATTACAGTTTTCTAAACAAAACTGTGCTTTTTTCTTATATCTAATTTCTTTCCAGTTTTGTCCATATTTCTCTTTATATTCCTGCCAAGACGAAACACCATCTTGAGCATAAATAACACTATCAACAGAAACAATACGCCAGTTTTCAGGATAATCGTCCTTATTCTCAATGTAACTTCCATAATCCTCTGAATAATCGGATGCTACATATACTGGCTTGATTTTTGCATCTGTTTTTTTCTTTGCGTAAATAAGAATAAACTCTGACACATTAACAGGACAATCATTAATTGCTCTAAAACTTGCTGTTGTTGCAGTTTTAACAGTAACAGTATTAACATAGTTTTCTTCACTAAAGACAGAATCACAAAGAACTTTTAAGTATGACAATTCCTTATAATTTATTGAAATAGCAATAACACCAGTTTTTTTCAAAAGATTTAGAGCTATTTCAAGTCTGTTTTTCATAAAAGTTAACCAGGTACTTCTTTTAAAAGAGTCATTATACTTAAAACTATCGTTTGCAGTATTATATGGAGGGTCAATATATATAAACTGTATTTCTCCTGTGTAACGACTTAGTAGCGAAGCAATTCCTAATAAATTGTTTCCTCGGATAATTAAATTACTTTTAGGATCAAAATGTTTAACTATAGTATTCTCATTTTTAGAATAGCACTGACAATTAGTAAACACTTTTGGATAGAGTAATCTGTCCACTTCATCAGGTGCAAGTGTTTCGTTATAAAAAATTTCACTGCGTTTTTGGTCTTCTTTTGTCTGTCCGCCTTCAAGAACACAATCTTTATAAGGAAAAACTAGTTCTACATCATTTGAATTAGAAATATACTCGCCCTTATTATTTATAAGCCCAATTTTGTTTTTATAACGTGTATAGGAATCCGGCAAAAATTCACGGTTGTTAACTACCCAACCAAAACCAATCTTATCAAAAACAGCAATGCCATCAACATCCGTGAAAAAACGTTTTCTTGTTTGTTCATTATCAAATAACGCTTTAATCAATTTTGCATCCATCTGCATTGCTGCTTCATATACTGCGTTCCTTAATAGCTGTCCATCATCTGTAAAAAAACGGTTGTCACATTTTAACACATTTAGAAGTGCATTGTAAAAACTCATACTTAAACTCCTTCACTTTGCAACATAATCGATATTATGTTGTAAAACATACTTAAATTTTTATTTTATTATAACATATTTCGTATCAATTTACAATACTACATATATAGCAAAGTTTGAGATATGTCAAAATTATCATTTAAACAAACACGAATAAGCCTTATCAAAAATTTTTCTTGACAAGGCTTAGTTTGTTATACAAATTTTCAGTTTTTGATACCTGCACTTAGAGTGTAGCTGTCTTTCTTTTTGCCTTTAATACAACATAATATCGATTATGTTATTCGCCACCGATTTAGGTGGATTTTTTCTTTTAAGGCTAAATTATTAAGTGCATATTTTCCATACGGCGACGATGTTCTGTACCGGTGGAAATAATATATATTCGGGTTGTGTCAATACTACTATGACCGAGAATATCCGCAAGTTTTGCGATATCTTTTTCAATGCCATAAAATGTGCGTGCAAACAGGTGTCGAAGATTATGTGGAAATACCTTTTGTGGATTGACGTTTGCTTCTTTGCATAAGGATTTCATCTCTCGCCAAATATTTGTGCGATTTATTGGCTTGCCACTTTTCGTTACAAAAATCATACCACTTTTAATTCCTTGCTCCGCTGCATAGCGGAGCAATTTTTGTTTTAATTTCTTTATAATAAATACTGAGCGTGTTTTTGACTTGCAATTTACAACTGCCTCACCACACTTTACTGCCTCAATTGTGATATATTGCAACTCACTGACACGGATACCAGTGGCACAAATTGTTTGAATAATTAAATTCAATCTCTGATTTTTCTTTTGCTTAGCTACATCACAAAGTCGCTTGTATTCGGCTTTTGTTAGTTCTTTTTCTTCAGAGCAAAATACTTTTTGTTGAAGTTTTCGACCATGGTTTTGAGTTTGGCAAGCTCTTCGGTATCTTCCTCGTTCTTTACCTTTGCAGCCTGCTTTCTGACGAGCTCGAGGTCGTCGGTTTCCGCCGCTTCGAAATATCTGTAATCCAGACCGGAAACGTTTCCGAAAGAGGATGTGACGGTGAGCTGCTCCATAATAATGCTTTCCTTGTCAAAGTCGGAAGAAGTAAGCACTGTTTCGACGTCGTCAAGAGGCTCGCCGTCCACGTCTTTGCCGAACAATTTCATGTAGTCCTCTTCGGTAATGGTAGCGCAGTAAGCCTGATCGAAAAGGGCTATTCCCTGCACATACTGTTCTTCGGTCGCGTTTCTCGAACCGAGCCACAATTCGAGGTAAACAGTCTTGGCTTCGCTGCCCACGGCAATATAGAAGTAATATCTGACGTAGCCGTTGCCTTCTTCCTCGTTTTCCGCCGCGTAAGCCGTGCCGTCCATAGCTTTGTCGTAGCCCGAAAGCACGTTTCTGCCGTCCGTCAGATATACATAGGGGACGGCGTCTCCAATGCCTTTGGCAAGCACGCTTATTTTATAGAAAGTGTTTGCCGAAAGAGAAATTGACGCGGACTGAACGCCGGCGGAGGTTTTAACCTTGTTGTTTATCATGAGAACCGACCTTGCGTCGTCGTCTTTAAGCGGGAAGTCGTTTTCTCCTATTCCCAACTCTCCGAGCAAAGAGGAATTGTTTTTAAACAACAGACCTGCCTG
>ERZ773224.1678-NODE-1678-length-26154-cov-10.235258_pt1 | contig 26154 bp, 20 predicted proteins | sample MGYA00580526_ERZ773224 | MGnify/ENA primary metagenome ERZ773224 (study PRJEB29015, sample SAMEA2737743) | human gut metagenome | biome: human gut; feature: human-associated habitat; material: faeces | place: China | collected 2012 ... | reverse complement strand
ACCGACATGAACCGGGCAAACGAAGTGCGCCCCATGTTCCGCCGCCTTGCCGATGTTGCCGAGCGTACCGGGTGCGCCGTTATCCTTATCGGACATCTCAACAAAGCTGCCGGAGGGCAGAGCGCATACCGGGGCTTAGGTTCTATCGACTTCCGCGCCGCAGCAAGGAGCGTCCTGCTGATCGGGCGCGTGAAGCGAGAACCGAATGTGCGCGTTATCGTCCATGACAAATCTTCCCTTGCGCCGGAGGGCAAGCCCGTTGCCTTTTGCCTTGACCCGGAAACGGGCTTTTCGTGGATAGGCGAATATGATATAACCGCCGACGAGCTGCTGTCCGGCGCGGGCGGGAACACCGCCACCAAGACCGAACAGGCCGAGAAGCTGATACTTGACCTGCTTGCAGACGGGAAAGAGCTTGCCAGCGAGGACATAGAGAAAGCCGCAGCCGAAGCCGGGATTTCTGCCCGCACCGTCCGGGCGGCAAAGAAAAACCTTGACGGGCGCATTACCTCAAAGCGTATCGGCGCAGCATGGTATCACGCCCTTAAAAAATGAAGTGGCAAAATCCAAGTGGCAAAACCCAGATACCTTGCCACTTTGCCACTTCGCCACTTCAACCTCAAAACCACCGCCCCATGTATGACCGCATGGGGCTTTTCTCATGGAAAGGAGAGCCTATGAACAACGACACCAGCAACCGCAGCACCCCCGCAACCGCTTCCCCTCTGACCGTAAAGGAAGCCGCGCCACCTGTAATGATAAAGAAAATCGGAAAGACCACCTACCGCGTCAAAATCCATTTCAGTGAAACGAGCAAAGAAACCATGAGCGACAAAATCAAGCGTCTGATTTTGAATGACAGCGAAAAAAGTTCTTAAACACCCTTGACAAAACGTATCAGATGCAAGCCTGCTTTCGGTTATGGCAAACATTGATAACCGCATTGACGATAAATCCCTCAAATCCGCAGTATCGGGAAAGGGTATCGGAACGGAAGCCACAAGAGCCGATGTTATCGAGGAGCTTATAAAGGCAGGATATGCGGAACGTTCATACAGAAATATCGTATCGACAAAGTTCGGCAGGGACTTTATAGCTTCTATTCCCGACAGCGTGAAATCGGTTGAAAGAACAGCCGAGTGGGAGCAGTTTTTTACCAATGTCAAGGAAAAGGACATTGGCACAGAGCAGTTTTTCAATGAGGTAAAGGATTTTGTAACCTCTGTTATCTCACTTGAAACAGCTCCCGACCGCAGCAGAAAGCCGCTTAACTGTGTAAATCCAAATGCACCGATGAGAGAGCCAATCGGAATTTGTCCGAGATGCGGAAAGAGAATATTCGAGGGCAAAAAGAACTTTTACTGCGAATCGGGCAGAGATGGCTGCGGCTTTACCCTTTGGAAAGAGGACAGATACAACGGAATTACGGTAACTGCCGAAAACGCCGCCGACCTTATTGCAGGACGTACTATCCGTAAGGCAAAGAAGAAGCTGAACGGCGAAACGGTGAGAAAATCCTACCTTCTGGAGGATACGGGAAAGTACATAAATATCCGTGCGGAGGGGAAATAAATGAGCGAGAATGCGAAAAAGGTATATGAATACTGTGCGGCTGACGACCTGATAATTCCCTATATCTGGCGATGTGCCTTTCTTGCTAAGATATGCGGTGTCCGTATCCCCGATGATACCGAGGTTGTGTGTATGAATGACCGGGAAAAGGACTCCGTATCAAGTGAGCCGTATTCAAATGCGCTTGCACATCTCCTTATTCTGTTCGGAGCAGGGTATATCCGTTTTGAACAGATGGCTTCTTTGGCGAGAGATGCAGAAAATTACGAGGACGAAATTTTATCGGCAGAGAGCTTTGTTATAGAGCAATCGGGAAAAGACGAAAGGGAACAGGTCAGCCGTGAGTATATCGAAAATATTTTGCTTTGCACCATTGAATCAAGAAAGCACCCCGAAATTCAGACGGTGAATTTTGAAATGGCGAGAAGCCTTTGCGAAGGTCCCTATACAACCATACGGAAAGGCTTTGTGTATGTGAAAGATGTTGGCTTTTTGACCTTGCTTGCAAATGTTAAAGAACCTATGGGCGGTATTCGGGACGGTGCGGTTGAGGTGTTCCCAAGCGAGCGAAATACGGGTGACATCAATCAGAAAAAGATTGATGAGGAGCTGAACAAGGGAAACACAAACGAGCTTCCCGATATTCTTTTCCTTGTAAATCTGAAAAATACCTATTACATTCAGCAGATTTACAGCAAGCCGTATTCGGTTGAGTTTATAACCTACGCAAAGGCGGAGAGCATACCCTTTGATGAAAATTTTTCAAGGAAATATGACGAGTATGTTCTGAATAACAAGCTGAAAATAACAGTTTCCGCAATTTCACGCAAGAGGAAAATCTGCGGTGACGATGTGAACTGGTTCGATTACGGAACTACGAAATACCTTGATAAGCAAATTATCATTGATGACAAGTACGATGTCACAAAGGAAATCAGCCTTGCCGATGTGGGAAAGGAAGAACAGCTTGATGATGAGGTTTTAATCAATACTGCAATGGACAGGTTTATTTCCGAAAACGAAACGGCGGATAAAACCGTTATCGAAGTGACCTTCTGCGGAAAGAAATATGTGTATCTCTATGATGAAAAGAACGGCAGGAAGATACTCCTTGATAATGATAAATTCCGCAGGATTCCTTTTGATTATAACAATGTCTGGACCACGGTTATGGAATGGTCAAGGTCTAAGATCATACAGAAAAAGGGTGACTGCATTATCGTCCCCGATTCGGAAATGGCTAAAATTGCCGAGGGCGACCGTGATTATGCACGGCGAATGATTGAGGAGCAGTATTCGCTGAAAAAGAACGGAAACCGTATGCTCCAGAAGTTAAGCGAGCTGAAATCATACGCCAAGAGTGAAATGGATTTTAAGGAACAGCAGGCAAAATTCAAGGCAAGCAGAGAAACAGGTGTACAGGAGGACAAGAAAAATGAGAGTGTTAATTCGTGAAACCCTTGAAACAGCGGTTATAAACATATACGGCAGGGACGGTAAACAGCATACCAAGGACTTCTTTGAGAAGTATTTTGCCGATTCGGAGGGTGCATATCCCACCCTTGATGAAGAACGTGAGGAGTTCGGCACAGATGCACAGTGGACGATAATCACAAGGCGTGATTTTGACCTTTTCGCAGGAACGGTTGAAACGCTCCAAAAGGCTATTGACAGTGCGGACAGCTATGCACAGGATCTCGACAGCTACCTTATATAACGGAGGAGGTAAATAGCTATGGCAGAAAAAAGAGAAATCGACCTTAACGAGATTTTAAGCAGGCTTGAATTTCTTGAAAAAGAAAATGTATCTCTCCGTGAGGAAGTTACAGAGCTTAAAAACAATGACATTGAATTCAGAAACGAAATCAATGTTATCAACCGTTTTATTGCAGCTCTCACGGAATGTCAGACCGTTGAAGAAGTGATGATGGAAACCGAAAGCGTGGCAAAGCATATCACGGGAAGCGAAAATGCGACCTTCTATTGTATGGACAGTGCAAGCAAGAAGTTTTTCTCCGAGGACGAGGGACGAAGCTGGCAGACGAGCGAGGAAAACAAGGTCCTTAAAGATGTTTTCGACAGTCAGGAAATAAGCGAAAACGGAGATAAGACATATATCCCTCTTGTTGCCGAAAACGGAAAATCGCTGGGTGTTGTTGTAACGGAAAACAGGGATAATGAGTGCAAATTCGATATTGACCGAGTGTTCGCAAAGGGCAGTTCGCTTGTGGGCGGTATGCAGCTTGGACTTTTAAAGGAATACGAGCATCAAGGCAGAATTACCGACCGTCTGACACAGATGTATAACTGGCAGGGACTTGACGAATACCTTGTGAATACTGTTGTCAAGGCAATGTCAGAGGGCAAGAGCGTAAATATCCTTATGAGTGATATTGACCATTTTAAAAATGTAAATGATACATATGGACACACGGCAGGAGATATTATTCTCCAAAGCACAGCCGATGCCATAAAGGATATTGCAAAGGAGGGTGCAAGCAATTGTTTCCGAATAGGCGGTGAGGAAATGGTTACAGTCCTCATAACCGATACTCCCGAACAGGCTATTGATATGGCTGAAACCCTCCGCAAAAATGTTGAGGGAATCGTTAATACGGTTGAGGGCAAGGACAAGGGTGTTCACGATGTTTCGGTAAGCATTTCAATCGGCATACACGAAATGAAACCTGATGTTCCCTTTACAAAGGAAAATGCGGAAGCACTTTTCGATACTGCGTACAAAACGGCAGATGCGGCGGCATATACCGCAAAGGAAACCGGCAGGAACAAGGTAGTATGTGCAGACGAACAGAACTATGTTTCCTATCTTGCGATGAAAACGGCAGAGGTTTTTGTAAAGGCAGAGGGACTTGAAGCTCCCGATGACATAAAGGGCATTGAAGAAATGATTTCCGACAGCTTTGCAAATCCCACGGAAGAACAGGGACTTTCGGATATTATTGACGCACTCCGCACTTATGCGGTGCAGACTTCCGAAAATATGCCCGATATATCGGCTCTTGCGGATTTTATTGCGGATAAGGCAGAGGAGTTTTCGGAAAAGAAAAATGCTGTGACTGTTGCCGAAACGGATTTGACCGACCTTGAGCAGGATAACCGCACACAGGGAGAAAATATTTTTGATGTTATGTCAGCTGCAACTCCCGAAACGCTCATTTCCGTTGAACAGAACGGCTGCGTTGATTTTATGAAAACGGACAAGCCTATTGAGGATATTCTTCTTTGCTGTGCCGAGGATAAGCCGTTTAAGGCTATATCGGATATGGCAGGAGAGCATATTTCCGAAGCGGATTTTGCAAGTGAGAATCAGAGCAGGAACACGCTTGCCGTTGAGATAAATATTGATGAAAACACACTTACGGCATACAGCAATGATTTTACCGCAAATATTCCTCTTGATAAGGCGGTGGCGGATATAACAGCAGTTTTTCCGAAAGAATTGCCTTATTACACGACCGACAATCAGACAAAGGGAAACACCTTTGCGGAAAAGGTTGCCGCTATGAAAGAATGGGCGGAAAAGACAATCGAAAAGGTAAAGGAAGCAAGTCTGAAAAGGGACGAGGTGGCGAGATGATGTTTTACACGGAAGAACAGATAAAGCGTGCAAATGAGCGAAGTATTTCCGAGTATTTTCGTTCGGCAGGGTATAACTGCAAGCAGATTCGCTCCGAAACCCATATCGCAGGCTTTGGCGGCTTTTATGTTAAGGATACGGTTGTCCCCAATCAGTTTTACGTTCATTCACAGCAGACAGGCGGCATTGGACTTGTGAGCTGTCTGATGAAGGTACTGGATATGCCGTTTAAGGAAGCTGTGCAGACTGCACTTGACGGTGAACAGGGCAGAGGTGATGGAAAGACAGGACATACATCAACACCACGATATGTTCAAACGAAAAACGTGCCGAACCCCGAACCCAAACCCGAATTTGAAATGCCCGAAAAGGGTGCTGATAACAGGAAAGCGTACAGCTATCTTACGAAAACACGATACATAAATCCCGAAGTTGTAAATGCTTTTATCCGTGCAGGAGTTCTCTTTCAGGACACAAAGGGCAATGCCGTTTTTCTTCATAGGGAGAACGGCAAGCTCTGCGGTGCGGAGATACACGGGACAGGCGGAAAGAGCTATACAGTGGGAAATTCAAAATATTCGGATTTTTCCGACCGAAAGGTTATTCCCACAGAGCCGTACATAGCGGAGCTTCTTGACCGAAAGCTGAAAAATGCGGACGTGAAATTTGCAGGGTATGTTTATGAGAAAAACGCAAATATTGTTGCCGACTGCAAGGACTGCGGATTCATAAGCAATGCTATCTCCGAAATATCCGAGAGCAATATTGACCGTGAAGCGATTGAAAGTGAGGTTCACTCAAAGCTGAAAAACTACAAGGGCGTTGCTCCCGGAACAACGGAAAGCTATTTTTCTTATGACAAAGGCAATCCGCAGAAAGCATTTGTGTTTGAAAGTTCAATCGACCTTATGAGCTTTATGTCACTGCACCTCGATGTGACCGACTGCAAGTTTGTCGCAATGGCAGGACTGAAACCGAATGTGGTGGAAAAGCTCCTTGAAAAGAATATGCCCGTAACTCTTTGTGTGGATAATGACACGGCAGGAGAGAAGTTCGCAGGGCGGTTTGGCTCACAGGTAAAGGTATTTACCGAGTGCAGACACTACGGCGTAAAGGATTTTAACGAGCTGCTTACAGTGAGAAAAACCGTTCCTTTTAAGGATAAGGTAAACGCTGTGAAAAGCTGGGCGAATAATGCCATTCAGAAAATAAACGAAACAACTATGAAAACAGCGGAGGTTGCAAGATGAATGATTTAACAACAGGTTTTACCGAAAATATCGTACCCGAAACCGCAGATGTTCCACCGGAACATTTTGAAAAGACATCCGAAAAGAAATCTAAAACCGATAAGCGTTTGGAAAAGCTGAACGCATTGAAGGACAAGTACGGCAAGGCGATTCTGGCACAGGAAACTGCTACAAAGAAAACGCAGGATATATCCGCACAGATTGAGAAAATCGAAAACGAGCTTCACGCAGAAGAGGCGGCTGAGCTTGATAAGGTTTGTGCCGTGAAAAATCTGTCATATCGGGAGATAGCAAAATTCCTTATGAAAATCCCCGAAGATATGACCTTGACCGATATTCGTATACTAAACACCATTTAAAACACGGGGAAGAAATCGCCTCAAAAAATTTGCGTGTATGATTTTTTGAGGCGAGAGATTCCCGTGTTTAATGAGTGTTTAGTATTAATATGCTTTCGTGAGGAGGGTAACAAGATGACCGAATATGTAAACAAGGACTACTACAACAGCATAAAGGGCAACTGTTCATATATCGACCTTAACGGACAGAACATTCACAGTGTAATGGAAAGGCTGAAAGCGGAGGGTATTATGTTTTCCGCAGCATACGGCGGTTACAGAAATACCGTTACCGTCAGCAAGGCAGATTCGCAGAGAGCCTTTGCCATTGCCGCAGAATACAAAACCGCACCGCAGAATACGCAGCGTATTATCGGAAATATTGAGTATTCAAAAATACGGGACAGAAATTTTATCAATACCGACCCCGGTACCGCTTTGCAGGTCGCAAATCTCCTTTCGGGAGATGCAAGCATACGCTTTTCGGGAAGAATACTTGAAAACTCTGCCACCATTACCGTAAGCGGAAGAAAAAATGCGGAAATGGTCAATCGTATGATTGATAATATCCGCAACGCAGACATCATAAACGAGCTTTACAAGGCAGGATATGAACGCCTTGCGGACACGAACGGTTTTGTAAATATCCGCAACAATGCAAGCGGTGAGATTGTAGGCTTCCGCAGTATGGATATGGTCCGTGAAATGTTCGGTGATGCGAGCAGCGAATTTTTTCACCCCACCGCATATCGTGTGGACAGTATTTCCGAAGCGGACGAGCCTTTCTATATTTCCGAGGTTGACAGCGTGACTGCCGATGAAAAGAATGTTTATGTTGATGAAAATATTTCCGTTCCCGTCTTTGACAGCAGGGAAAATGCGGAGCAGTATGCAGAAGAAAAAGGCATTGACCTTACGGATTTTGAGGAAGTAATCTCCGAACCTGTTGCAGATGTTCCGGTGGAACATTTCGATGATACGGCAGAATTATCTCCCTCTGAACAGCTTAAAAAGAGGGTAAATGCGGAGCTTGACGCGTATATTTCCGAGATGAAATCCCGTCCGTTTGATGAGATTATCGAAGCCGCATACAGAGTGACTGCCTGCAAGCAGATAAACGAATACATAACCAATGAAGAACCCGACCTTACAAAAGCACAGCTTTCCGCACTTCTTTCAATGGATAATATCCTTGATGAAATCTATCTTGAATGGGTGAAGAATGATTCCGCAGAAAGCTATGATGATGTGCTTATGGTTATGCAGGACAGGGCAGACCGCATTTTGCTTTCACAGCAGAGGGGAAATGACCCTTTGGAAAAGGCAAAGGAATTTATCAGCGGCTATGTGGGTGATGTTTATGGAGAAACAGCGTACTTTGACAATATGAAGAACATTACTCTTGATCATTTTACAGTGGGCAGAGAAAATAAACATACTTACAATTCGGAAGCTGACCTTGAAGCATTTACGATTCGATACAGACTTGACGGTACAACTGTTAAAACCGATACCTTTGATTCTCTTGAACAGATGAATAACCGAGCGTTGTCACAGCTTGACTATACGAATAACGCAGCAATGGCAGAACGCTTATGTGAAGATTTTGAGCGTGATCTGAGAACGGCACAGGAGAAAAATATTCCTGCTGACGAGATAGCCGAAGCTCTGAGCCTTGCGGAGAATAACCTGACATTTTCGGTTGTTACCATAAACAATGAGCTTGTATTTGCGGTAGGAGAATATATTGAAAAGGACGATATTCACGGCTTGGAGGAATATCAGGACTATATCGCCAAAAATCAGCCTGACGAGGTTAGAGCATACGTTGAATACTGTATGATAGGCAATTCGGAACTTGAATCGGAAATGGCATATTCGAGTGATATTGCCTTTATCAATGCAAATCTCAAGGCGGTAATGAACCATCCGCAGACAACGAATCTTGAAATAAATAACTATGTTATTGCCACTCCCGATGAAATGCTTGAAAGCAGGCAGGCTGAAAAGCTGCTTGCCGAAGCAAAGGGATATATAAATGATTTCCTTGAAAAAGAGTACGGTACTGAACCCTCGGAGGACACCTACAAGAACTTGGAAAATGTTCCGCTGGGATATACCTCTCTCGGAGATCATGCCGACCACGATTTCAGCGTTACCGCAAATCTCGTGGACTATTCAATCAGCTATACCCTTGACGGAGTGGAGATTACAACAGAAAAATATGACAGCCTTGAGGAAATGACGGAAGTTGCATTGACCTGCCTTGACTTTGATGATATGGTAACGGTAGGCAATGAAGCACTTGAAAAAGCGGAGAATGAAAAATATCACCTTGTTATTCCCGAAATTGATGTTGATATTGATATGAGGGACATTGACAGCATTGCAGTTCAGACACCCGATGATGTGCTGATGTTCTATTACAGCAGCAATAACAAGGCCATTGAACGAGCTTGGCAGAGCGATGATAACTCCGATACTGCCGTTGATATTGACGATGTTGCGATTGATATTCGGAGTGCCGTTTCAAACGGCTTTGCGGTGGAGGTTTACGAAACCGCAGAGGAAAGAGAAATGGCAGAGGATAATTCTGTTGAAATCCCCGAAAATCTTACCGCTATTGATGATGATACTGCTGTTATTATGTGGGAGCAGGGAATTACCGTTTACCACAGCGGCACGGAAATTCCTCCTATGGAAGAAAACAGGAAGAATGAGCATAGCATTTTTGAAAATCTGTCCGATGATTTTTATGCGGACAAGGAGGATGTAAAGGCGTTCAGAATTGCCGATGACATTGCTTCGGAAATCTGGGATATGAACCGTGTTTTCTCCAACGTTCCCAATGAGGTGGGACAGCCCTATTATTTATCCCTTGAATCTGGCGGATATGATGAGTGGGAGGACTACAATAAGGGTCTGAACGAGTATCAGAACACTCTGAAAGCACTTTACACGGGGAATTTCACAGCCGTTGAAGATTATCTGGAAAATATCCGCAGTTCCGATGATGTCAGCGAGGAAATGCAGGAGCAGGCGGCTTCTCTCCTTGATGCGGTCAAGTCATTCAGAAACCTGTCGGGCATTGAGGACAGAGCCGAAAAGGAAAACGAACCCACATATAAAATCTATCAGCTGAAAAAGGGGGAGGAGTATCGTAATCTCCGCTTTACACGCTGGGACGATATGCCGAGGTTTAATCTGTCTTTTGATAGGAAAAATTATGATGAGGTTTACGGCGGCAATATTGCCGATGTGACCAAATTCCCGTTTAAGGAGGGAATTCTTGAAGATATTTTCAAGAAGTTTAATAATGACCGTCCCGAAGATTTTACGGGACACAGCCTTTCGGTAAGCGATGTTGTGGTTCTGGAGGATAAAGAGGGCAGTTCCGCATATTTCGTTGATACCGTTGGAATGGCAGATGTTACCGACCTTTTCTTTGAATTGAAAAAGGAAACTATCGACCTTTCAAGGCTCACAGAGGTGGAGATTACCGAGGAATACGACCGCAGGGATGATGAACCCGACAATTCCACGCACGTTAAGAATACCATACTTTTTACGGATTTGGATAAGTCCGAAATCAGCAGATACAAGGATTTTACATACGATAACGGTGTAATGCCCGATAGTGATGAGGGATATACAACCGTAACATCTCAGGATATGCTTGATGAAATCAACGAGTATCTGGACAAGTCAAGAAAGAAATCGGGCATTTCAATTTCCGTCACCGATAACGAGGGCAATACCAAAAGACTTAATGGCTTGCTTTTTGAATTTACTCTTGGAGATAGAAATGTTCCGGTGGAACATCTTGAAGAAAACGAAAAAATGCCACTTTACGGCAGGAGCATTGAAGAAGCAAGTGAGCTTGGCGAAAGGGATAAATATTTTGCCAATATGAAAGAAAACAAGAGATGTGAAGATGCTATTGTAACTGCCATTGCGGATAATTACAGAAACAGCAGGCTTGACACGGACGGAGTGCTTTCCGATGTGCTGAAAGAATTTGACTTTGAAAGAGTAGAGCTTGTTGTGGCGACGAGATTATCCAATCTTTCCTTTGACGGACGAATTGATAAATCCAACGTTGAATGGGCAAACGGTGTGCTTGCAAATCTTTCCGAAAGCGAGAGAAAAAAGTTATGTGCAGATACGCACCTTAATTCTCACCCCGGACTGATAAATCTTTTTGCAAACAAAATCATAGATGAGGAACGGGTGCTTTCACAGAAAGAACAGGCTACTGAGAAAAAAACAGAACCCTATGAGCCAAAGCTGGGGGACAAGTTCCGTGACAATAGCGGCGAAGTCTGGGAGCTTACTTCACTTACGGGAGTGATGCCGTGGTACAATGACCAGTGTGCTATTACAAGCATAAGCGGAAATGTTTCCATTACAAAGAACGAGAATTATTCAAATCTCCTTGATACGGCAAAGTATCAGCGTGTTGCAGATGCTCCCGAAGCTGTTAAGACAGCAGACTATTCCCCGAAAATCGGTGATTTGGTAGAGCTTGACGGACAGGTGTATTCTGTTGCCGATATTGACAGCGGAGTTATATCTCTTGCCGATACCGAAACTCTGCTCGGAGAAACAAGGCGAATGACCTTGAGCGAATTTCTTTCAAGCGGTTTTGAGGTTGTGGAAGCAAACGGAGAAGAAACAGTTTCCGCAGATGTTCCACTGGAACATCGAGGAGAAAAAATAAATGAAAATGTTCCGGTGGAACATCTTGAAAAATCTCCCGAAAAGGAAAATGTTCCGGTGGAACATCATAGCACCAATGCAAACAATTTCGTTATTACAGATGAAAATCTCGGCGTGAAAACACCAAAGGCGAGATTTGCCGCAAATGCTGCCGCTATCAGAACTCTTAATGCCATTGAAGCGGAACACAGAACCGCCACACCCGATGAACAGGCTGTCTTGTCCGGTTACACAGGCTGGGGAGCAATTCCGAACGCATTTGACCCCGACAACAAGGACTGGAGCAACGAATATGCAGAGCTGAAAACTCTACTTACAGATGAGGAATTTATTGATGCAAGGCGTTCAACGTTAAATGCACATTTTACATCTCCCGTTATTATCAATGCCATTTATGAGGGACTTGCAAACCTCGGCTTTGAGCAGGGAAAAATCCTTGAGCCTGCAATGGGTATCGGAAACTTTTTCGGTGCAATGCCCGAAAAAATGCGAGGAAGTGAGCTTCACGGCGTTGAGCTTGACAGCCTTACGGGAAGAATCGCACAGCAGCTTTATCCCGGTGCGGATATACAGATAAAAGGTTTTGAAAAAACTAAATTTGCAAATGACAGTTTTGATGTTGTTGTGGGCAATGTTCCGTTTGGTGATTACAAGCTATCCGACAAGGACTATGATAAGCACAAGTTCTATATTCACGATTATTTTGTAGCAAAATCCATTGACAAGGTTCGACCCGGCGGTATTGTTGCCGTTGTTACCTCAAAGGGAACAATGGATAAGGAAAATCCCGAAATGAGAAAGTACGTTGCACAGAGGGCAGAGCTTCTGGGTGCGATCCGTCTGCCTAACAATGCTTTTAAGGCTAACGCAGGAACAGAGGTAACATCGGATATTCTTTTCTTCCAAAAGCGTGAAAGAGCCATTGAAATAAATCCCGATGAAATCGAATGGATAGGCAAGGCTGAAACTGTCGAGGGATTCCGTGTAAACGGATATTTTGCAAATCACCCCGAAATGGTTCTGGGTACGATTACAGAAGCCAATCAGAAGTACGGTCCTACCGAAAATACACAGGTTATTCCCTTTGAGGGTGCAGATCTTAAACAGCAGCTTGCGGAAGCGGTGAAGAATATTCAAGGCACATATACACCGAGAGCCGAAAAAGACACAAAGAAAAAGGAAGCGGAGGATATTATTCCTGCTCCTGCAAATTCAAGGGTATATAGCTATTATGCCGTGAATGGAAGTGTGTATTTCCGAGAAGATGGCGATACTATGACCAATGCCAATCTGAAGGGAGAAACACTTAAAAGAGCTTTGGCAATGGTTGAGCTGCGCGATAATGTGCGGGAGCTTCTTGACCTGCAGCTTAACAATTCAGACAGTGCTTATGATACGGACATTGCCGAGTGCCGTGCAAAGCTGAATGAAAAGTATGATGTCTTTGTTGAACAATACGGACACTTCGATGACAAGAAGAATATCCGTGCATTTAAAGGCGATGACGGATACAATTTCCTTACCGCACTTGAAAACAAAAACAAGGACACAGGTGAGTATGAAAAGGCGGATATTTTCTTCCACGATACCGTAAAGCCGAATAACGTTGTTACACACGTTGAAACCGCAGAAGAAGCACTTATTTTGTCCGTATCCGAAAAAGCAAGAGTGGATTTTGAGTATATGACCGAGCTTTGCGGAATGAGCAAGGAAACCCTTATATCCGAGTTGGAGGGGCAGATTTTCAAACTGCCGCAGGAGGCGGAAAAGTATGTTACCTCAGACGAATATCTGACGGGAAATATCCGCACAAAGCTCCGTCAGCTTGAATTTGCTCCCGAAGGTATGGACGTGAGCAAACACAGAGAAGCGCTTGAAGCGGCTATGCCAAAGCGTGTTGAAGCGAAGGATATATCGGTGAAATTAGGCGCACACTGGGTAGCTCCCGAATATGTAACGCAGTTTATCAATCAGAAATTCTATCCGAGCTGGCGAAGCAGGGTAGAAGCACAGTACAGCCGAGCATCGGGCAAGTGGAAAATCGAGGGCGCAAGCCAGTCGGACAAGGGCAGCTATACCGCAATCCACGATTACGGAACAAAAAGGAAAAATGCCTATGCGATACTTGAGGGCATACTCAATCACGAGGATATGACCATAAAAGACCCGAAGCTGGACGAACACGGCGAGCCGATTCGTGATTCAAGGGACAATATTGTCAAGGTGACAAACCACGAAGAAACAAAGGCGGTTCAGCTAATGGTGAAGAAAATCGAAAGCGAATGGGAAGATTGGATTTTCAAAGACCCCGACCGCAGAGAGAAACTTGTTGAGAAATACAACGAGGTGTTTAATTCCATTCGTCACAGAGAATATGACGGATCGCACCTTAATTTCGTGGGAATGAACTCGGATATTACCTTGAAAGAGCATCAAAAAAATGCTGTTGCAAGAGCATTATACGGCGGTAATACACTGCTTGCTCACTGCGTTGGCGCGGGCAAGACCTTTGAAATGATAACAATAGCGATGGAAGGAAAGCGTTTGGGACTTCACAACAAATCCCTGTTTGCCGTTCCGAATTCTCTCACCGAGCAGATGGGCAGAGATTTCAAGAAGCTTTATCCTGCTGCCAATGTCCTTGTAGCCACAAAAAAGGATTTTGAGCCTAAAAACCGCAAGATGTTATTTGCAAAGATAGCAACAGGCGAGTGGGATGCGGTAATTGTCGGGCACAGCCAGTTTGACCGAATGGGACTTTCCGCAGAGCGTATGAACAGGTATCTGAAAGCGGAGATAGAGAGTCTGCGTTCGGAACTTGAAGAAGCCAAGAGTACGGATGGCGCAAAAAGTTTTTCGGTAAAGGAAATTGAAAGGACTATTACCCGATACGAAAAGCGTTTGACCGATGAGCAGAACAAGGTAGCAAAGGACGATTACATAGATTTCGAGCAGATGGGATTTGACAAGATTTTCGTTGATGAGTGCCATATGTACAAGAATCTGGGTACTGCAACTAAAATGTCCAACGTTGCCGGAATTGGCACAACGGGAAGCGGCAAGGCGGCGGAGCTTCTGATGAAAACAAAGTACCTTGACGAGCTTACGGGCGGCAGAGGTTTGGTTTTTGCAAGCGGCACGCCCATAATCACAAGCTATTCATTAAAAATTCCCAAATTCACCGTCGGAGAAAAACACATCTCCGACGGATTTTTTTATCAAAAACAGAAATGAATAGATATACCATCCTCATCGGTAATATCGATCCTGTCAATCATAATCTTGGCAAGAGCGTTCTTTTCTTCCATTGTAAGCTCGTCCCACCTGTTAAGAGGGTCAAGAATAGGCTTGGTATCAATCTTTTTAACCCTGCGTTCAATGGATAAAAGCTGCTTTTCATACTCGTTTTTCTTTGCGTGAAGCTCGCTGATTTTGTTCTGAATATACCCAAACAGAACATCGTCTGCATCAATGAGCCTGTCAATCAGCTTCCTGCTGTCCGTTTCAATGCGGAGCAGCTCGGCACGGATTTTTTCAGCTTCGGAGGATTTACTATGACTATTGTTCTTTGCAACCTCAAACTCTGCGATATGAGCCTTCATTGCTTCAAAAACTGCTTTTTCCACATCATCGGGACGAAGCTTCAATCGCTCGCTTTTTTTACTGCAGCCCTTGACTGTTTTAACCCCTGTGCATTTGTAATATCTCCAAATCTTTGACCTGTCAGCATTTTTGTTGTATGTAATCAACAACGCCTTGCCGCAGTGTCCGCACTTGACAAGTCCCACAAGCCACGACTTTATATGTCCCCTCGACTGAGGAATTTTGTGATTATGAGATTTTTTATCCTGCACCGCAAGCCACATTTCCGCATCAACCAGACCCTCGTGATAGCCAACCTTTATAAATCTGTCTTCCTCATTGCACTTGTGCCACATCAGACCGTGAACTCCGTCATAAGCATCAATGTCATCAATCATTGTATATCCTCTCGCTAAGAAAAAAGCATATACATTCTTATCAGCACGAACATACAAAGGATTTTCAAGTATCCTTGAAATTTCGCTCCTGTCCATACATCTGTGTTTTACTCCTGCACTTTCCACTGCAGAGGACGGAAGATTATGCTCTTTGATATGATTTAACACATCAGCTAAAGACGTATCGGGATTTTTGTATATCTCATAAGCTGCAATAACCGTCTGTGCCGCTTCGCTCGGAACAAGTATCGAACCTGTTTTTCCGTTGATAGTCTGCCTGCTTGACTGAAAACCGAAGAACATTTTACCGCCCTGATAAAATCCTGTTTCCACAGCCTTTGTGCTGTAAGCATCCTTAACTCTCGCAGCAATTGTTTCACGCTCAAATTCAGCAAAATTAAGCAGATTGTTTCTCATCATTCTGCCCTCTTTTGTTTCCGTATTAAACGGCTCGGAAAGTGAAATAACGCCAACACCATACCTGTCCAGTTCATCGGTAATGTTAAGGTATTCACGCATATTTCTGCTGAAACGGTCATACTTCTTAACCACGATTTTATCAATCAGACCATCCTTTGCATCTGACATCATCTGCATAAATTCGGGTCTGTGATAAACGTCCTTGCCCGACTTTCCATCATCGCAGTAAACCTTGTAATCTGCCTCCTCTCCCACATATCTGATACATTCCTCACGCTGAGCATCAATGGATAAGGAATTGTTGCCCTTGTCCTTGTCGCTCACCGAACGGCGTACATAGATTGCTGTAAATTTGCTCACTAAAATCAACCTCCATAAAATGAAAGCCGATTATACGTTGTAAATTCATTATAGCATAATCGGCATAGTAATTCAACACTTTAAAGCAATGTTTTGAAAATTCTTATGCCGTTTTTTCGGGAGCAGCGTTCTTATCCTCATCACCGCCATTGTGTTCGGTGAGAATATCATATATCTGATTTATCTTTCTCTGCTTTTTATCCTCGCTGACATTCAAGGGAATATGTACTGTTACCCTTATGCCGTCATAGCTGTTTTCCGAAATTTTTTCACTCATAGTTATATATTCCTTTCATTTCTGTATAAAAAAGAGAGCCAAAGCACAGACAAAAATCTGTTCTTTAGCTCTCATTCGCTGTTCCATTCCTCTCATTCGGAATGCCGTTATTAAATTATGATTATTGTGAAATTGCAATTTGCTTTTCTTTCTCGACCTTGAAAATAAAAATCTCACGTAATAAAAGTCGGAGAAATTACAAAAAGATAATTTTTGATTGCTTTCTTGAAATACTTGAATTCCTCCTGCAATTCCTCGATGTCCTTCTGATAAACCGAGCCTGTGGAGTTCACAACCTTTGCAACTTGATTGACATTGTTGGCGATTGACTCCAACGCCCTTTTAAGGGCGAGAATTTCTTTCAGGTCGAAATATTTGAGTTCTCCCTTGACCGCCATAACCCGAAGAAATCTTCCCACAGGCATTTTCGCAAATTCAGCTTTTCTTTTTACGACAGCAAGCTCCTCATCGGTAAGCTTCACATCAAATCTGTTGTGACGTCTGCCGTTTTTTCTCGAATCATTCCATTTATCCTTCATTCTGATACCTCCTGTATTTTATTATTCGGGTTGCAGGGTTGTCCCTGCCAAACGCCTATTCTATGGCGTTTGATACGATTAAGTCCAGACTTAATCTACGCTTGTGATAATCAAGCAACCCACTCCTGTAAACCTAATTCAAGCAATGCGTTTACTTCTTTCCTGACAGAAGATTGCCGATCTTCTTTCCCACGCTCGTATTAGCGGTTTCCTCCAAAACTCCGAATAGAGCAGTGAGCTGTTCTGCGAAATTTTCGAATGCAGCAGCCTTGTCCGTAAGTTCGGCAATGCGTTTGTCCTTCTCGGCAATTATGGCATCATTCTCGCTTATGGATTGCTCCAGCTTTTTTATCTTGTCCTCATATTCAGCAATCAGCTTATTCTTGGTTTCAAGCTCGACAGTCATAACCTTGACCTTATTGCCCTGACTGTTGGCAAGGCTCTTGTTCTGCTTGCTTACATTTTTCTCGTTTTCCAGAGATTTCTCAAGTTCTGCATTTTTGCTGATCAGCAGGGCATTGTCCTTTGTCGGTTTAAGAAAATCCTGTGCAAAACCGTCAATCATCTTTCTGCCGTTTATTATGAAAACGTGACCTTTCAGCTCGTCCTTATGGCGGTTCATCTTGGAATTGACGGACTGACGGGAAACGTGTTGTTCGGCAGCATACTCATTTACGGTCAACAGCTTTTTTTCGGTTTCTGACATTTTGGCTCACCTACCCTTTGCGTTGGTATGAAAAGTACCGTTTTTTCATACCATTTCTTCATTGGCTTTATTTCTGCGGTATTTTCATACCGATTTTTTGGTATCATTTCTGTATATTTTCAATACCAAAGCTAAGTTAGTACCACTTTTCCGCCGTTTTAGTGCTATGTTGTTGGTATGATTTCTGTACGTTTCTGATACCAAACGCAGCAGTCATACTAAAACGGCAGGATATTGGTACTAAATATGCGGTCACACCGTATCATTAAAGTGGATCTGCCCGGAGTGGGGCGGTATTCTGCGAAAAGCTACGTTTGCAACATTTTCAAGCGTAACGCCTTCGGGCATTCTCTTCAAAAAGCCGATAAGCTCCTGTGCGGAGATTTTTTTCTCCTTCAAGGTTTTGAGAATTTCCTTATTCTCAAGCTCTGCGATTTTCGCATTATTCTCGGCAATGCTCTTGTCGATTACCTGCCCCTTATTCTTGTGGGCGGTTTTCTGCTCCCTAAGCCTGTCACGCTTTTCATAGCACTCCTGCAATTTTTCCTCATCGGTACGCTTCGGCTTTGCAGGTTTGGTCTGCTTTTCGGCAGCAGGCTCGGTTGTGAGTTTGGTCATTGTTTCATCAGTCATATAATGTGTTCTCCTCTCATTTTCCGTTCGTTATGATTTCGGCTCATTCCCTGTCCGTTCTCTCCTGTTCCGCAAGCCACTCCAGGAACTTCTCCCGTCTGATAAACTTACGCTTACCGATGTGGATAACGGGAATGTCCTCACGATTGAACAGGGCATATGACATTGAACGTGAAAATCCCATTTCCTGCAAATCCTTTGCGGAGAGGATTTCGGGAGTCGCATTCTTTCTGTCCTCCATTAGTTTCACCTCCTTTGCGACTTTCGATGGTTTGATTATATCATCATTTTTCGGGTTTGTGACAAAATTGTAGGGTGATGGGCAGTCAATCGATTGCTAATGCCCTGTCAATCACTTTGATACTGATTGATTTTGTCTGACTTGCTTGACAAGCAGGTCTTATGATTGTATAATATTACTAATAGAAAGTATAAACACACAATCAACAAAATGGAGGTTATGTTATGAGTCGTTCATTTATCGTAGATTTCGACAACTATGAAAATATCACATTTAGGGATATTATCGAAAAATTATATGAATTACGGGATTTTGACAAACTTGTTGATATGAAACAAGCTTCCATATCCAAAAGAGTAAACGATGTAAGCACAGCAATTACCGAAGACCTGCTGGACACTTCCATAAACGAGGGCTATTTCTCATTTTTGATAGACGAAGGAAATATTTTTGTAGAATTCAGCAAGAGAGATCCCGATATAAATCCCTATAATCCTTATAAATATAATTATTACATTGAAAGCCGCCATTTAGTGGGAATCGGAAGGGATCTCTGGGTTGCTGCTGCAAGTGCGTTGGCGTCCATTACAAACGGGATAGTCAGCTCGGCTGACGGTGCATGGGACGGTTACTGCGAATACTCCGGCGGCGAGCTATGGAACGAATACTTAAATTGTCAGCGAAAAAAGGACATCAAAGAATATTCCTGAAAGGTTGTGTCTAAATCGGCATCTCTAATCTTTTCGTTTTTGTCCCAGGTTACGGTATCACTTACAATGGTAATTTGCGGTGGATACAGATATGACGTCGGGCAAGAGAATTTACAATTTTGTCCTCATTGAAGATTCTGTGCAGTTTGCTTTGCTTGTGGGAGCAATTCCCGTTATGGAAAACATACTAAAAAAATTCAAAAGAAACGGAGAAAAGACATTGAACATAAATAACATAATTGCAGCTGATAAGACAGCATCTATCGGTATCAGCTTTGATGTTCCGAATGAAAAGGAGATTATCGCTATCGGAAGTCCCGACAGGCTGAAAGCATTTTTCACGCTCGGCATTGAAAGTCCCGAAATTGAAATTCGCACCCGTAAGCTCGGCAGCCTTGTTGATGATATGAATGAGCTTGCTCAATCTGAGGAAAATGGCAAAATGCAGACTCTCGCCGAATGTGCCAACGGCTTATGCGGTATCATCAGTGAAGGACAGGGAAACAAATCTGCGGAGGAATATACAAATGCCCTCGCCAAACTGTATGACAGTTCAGGCAAGGGCAATATGCTTCTGAATTTTATGATTTTCTTCATACTGACGAATTATCAGTACAACCACAAGACGCTGAGTTCCGAATGGCACGTTTTTATGTCCTCAATGAAAAAGTCGGCAGCTCGCTTTGCGGAGCAGTTTAACACCTGTGTTTCGGATATGCTCATACCGTTTCGTAATCTCCCGACAGTTCCCGAATCGAATGTGCGTTATTGGAACATACCGGAGCAGATAAACGCTTCTCCCACCGATCTGACAGTACATATCTATTACACGCACCTTAACGTCACTTGGCAGACAGCTTATGTTGCCGATGACTCTTTCCTTGCCGTTCTCCGCATTTACGTTGATATGCTCAAACAGGCTAACCGCATAGTTTCTAACTGTACTATCTGCGGAAAGCTGATAATCAAGGACAAGACCAACAATTCCGACTTTTGCAGTCAGGAGTGCCGCAACGTTCACAAGCGTGAGTGGACAAAGGAAAATCGCATAAAGAACGCCGAAAGCGATGTGCAGTGCCTTTACACTCAATTTTACAACAACACCAACAATCAGAAACGCAAACTCAAACGTTCTCCCGAAGCTCTTGCACAGTACAATGCTCTTTTCAATGAGCTGAAAGAAAAGGCTCTTACAATGAAAAGAGGACTGTCCGATGACAGCCCCACTTCTGAGATAATGGCTTATTCTGTACAGCTTCTTGATTGGGAAACGGAACTTAGAGGGCTGGCGGATAAGCTGCATGAAAAGATGGTGAACAAATAACAGTATTTGTTAATATTCAACAAATCATTTGAATAATAATTGTCACCATATAGTGTGGAATATATCAATTTGTTATATAAAATAAGCGTAATGAAAAACAGGCTGATGCCCAAACAGTACATCAGCCTATAAGATATCACTCTTAATCAACGTAAGCCACTAATATATCAACTTAAACTTGACAAAGAACGCATCTTGCTGTAAAAGCTCCATTTGCGGAACGGTTTGTCCGTCTGAAATCCCTCGGCGAAGATTATCTGCCGAAAATGCTTGAAAAGCGCATATCCTCAAACGGCACTTATGTAAGAAAAGTAAGAGAGCGAATGAGCAGGAGCAACGAGGTTGAGAAGAAAATCTGCGCTATGGTTTTGGAAACCTCTGTCGCTATTCAGCAGTTCAGAATTATTCCGAAAAAGACAAAGCCGCAGAAAACTTACACTTTAAGTAATGATGACAGCTTAAACTTACTCGTTGAGCAACTTTCTACGATTGGCGAGTTTGGAATTACGTCCCGTGACGGCATTTACAAAAAAGCCGCAGAACTGAAAAAGAACATTGATGACAAGACGGAGGAAATTAAGATTTTGTCCGAAGAAGCTCCTACCTTGAAAACGGATATAGCGCAGATACGCTTTTATTTACAGAATGTTCAAAACCGCCGCAAGCTCGACGCTATGGAGCAAGTTAAATTGGCGGCTGCGAAAGAAGTTCTTGAAAAGCACGGTGTTCGCTCCGAACAAGATGTTGCTGTTCTGGAAGAAAGGCTGAAACTGCTCCCGTCGTACATTAAGACCGTTTATCGCAGTATCGCCGAGGAACAGGCAAAGCTGAAAAGAATAAATCAGCTTGCTGACGTTTATGAGAAAGTCGTTGAGGGCAACTATATTGACAATCTGATTAGGGAGCAGAAAGAACAGGAACGCACAAGAGCGGAGGAACTGTTAAAGCAGAAGAAAGGATAAACAAAAGGTGCTGTAAACGTAAAGGGTACGCTCGCTTCTGCCGAAAGCGGAACATTCTCAACCCTCGAAAAACCCGTAATGAAAGGCGGTCGAGTGGACGGCGGGTACACGCTGACCCCGCTCACCGAAATGAGATACTACGTGGAAACCCTCGACTGGAAGCACAACAACGTCCGCACAACCTATTACTACGGCGGCGGGTTTTCGGAGGTTGAGGTACTTGACGGAAAGCACAAGGCTTTTGCGGAGGATATGCGGTGGGTTGTGCGCGGATTTGAGGGCGTACTTTATGAGCTTTCGGAAAACGTTGTCGGCGAAGCGCCCGTCTGCGACTGCGAAGAGGTGTTTACTGCAAAGATTTCGGGAGAGGAAACGGAGTATTGCCCGCCATACAGCGGAAGATACTGCGAGACAACCGAGGACGGAACAAGAACCCTCGAATTTCCCGAGGGGGAGTTGACGAGAGTATTGACATACGTTCCCGTTTTGGGAATTGCGAACGAGGAAACGATAAGCGATATGCGCTGCGTCATAGCGGAATTTGGCATGGGCGCAGGAAATCCGCGCGCGTATATTTCTCCCGACGGGACGGAATACGAGGTCAGCAGCCTGCTCTATCTCTTCTCCCGCGACAGCAAGGGCAAGACCCATATTTTGCAGGAATATACCTCCGACATATACGCGCTTCGCTGTATAAAATACCTCGACAGGCTAAAGCGAATTGACAGCGGCGCCGTTTTTGACGCAAGCTACGGCTGCGCGGAGGAGAATATGAAGCTTACCGCCGAGGGAATTTACCTCACGAAAACCGGTCGCCTAGCCGCGGTAGTAAAGGTTACTGACGCTGACGGAGAGTACAAGGGATTTACCCCCGAAAGGCTGAACTCTGCGCTAAAAAAATGGGGCGAGGACAGTCTTTACGCGCTGTGCGTGCTTTCGCCGAGCGCTGTTGAATAAAACAAAGCGCAAGACTCCACCCACTCGGGGCGAGCCTTGCGCCTTTTTATTATTTCAGCTAAATCAGCTTCTCATCTTAATTCCAAGCTTTGCGTCAAGCTCCGCGAGAATAGCCGCCATAGCTTCGTCTGCCATTTCGTCGGTTACATTTTCGGTTTCGCTTGCTAAATCTACGGTGAATGTGAGCGACTTCTTTCCGATACCGAGGCGCTCATGCTCGTAAAGGTCGATAAACTCAACCTCGCTTACAAGCCCGCTTGCGCCCGCTATAACGTCCATAACCGCCGCACACTCGGTTTTCTTGTCAACAACAAGAGACAGGTCGCGCTTCGCGCCGTCAAAGCCGCTTGCGGGAACATACTTAATCTCGGTCTTGAACAGGGCGCTGAGAGCGGAGTAGTTAATCTCTGCGATAATGATGTTGAGGTCGGTTTTCTTTCCCTCGGCGATATTCAGCCCGCCGACAACCTCGTATCTTACCTTACCGAGATGTCCTATCTTGACGCCGCCGCAGGTGATGTCTGCACAAATTCCGGGGTGGAGATAAGGTACGCTTCCCTTTTCAAAGCGGAAGGTAAGCCCGTTTGCCGCAGCGAAGGCTTCTATGCTCTCCTTTACGGTGAAGAAGGTTTCGTCCTTTCCGTAAGCGCCGAGGCAGAGTATCTTGCGCTCCTCCGGCGCTTCGGTCAGGGGCAGCGACTTCGGAAGATATATGTTCGCAAGCTCGAAAAATCTGCCGCTGTTGTGGTCGGATTTCACGTTATCCGCGATAACGTTTATCATGCAGGGCGCCATTACGGTGCGCATTATGGAAAGGTGCTCGGTTATAGGGTTGAGAAGCTCAATCGCGTTATGCTCGGGAGCGTTTTCGGGGAGATTAAGCATTTCAAGCTCCTTGCGGGAATACATCGCGATAGTCTGTATCTCGTAGAAGCCCTCGTTACAGAAGAATTTCTTTGTTGAAAGCTCCTTGCTCTGGCTCGCGTTAAGTCCGCCGTTAGTTACCTGAGCGCTGTCGAGGAACGTAGGAACAACGTGGGAGTAGCCGTACTCACGGATAACCTCCTCCGCGATGTCCTGATAATTCTCAACATCCTCGCGCCAGCGGGGAACGGTTAGAGTGAGAGTTGTGCCGTTTTGTTCAACTCCGAACGAGAGGGATTTCAGTATAGATACGATTTCCTCGTCGGGGACGGTTATACCGAGAACTCCGTTTACGCGGGGGATTTCTACGGTGATTACGCGGTTTTCCTTTGAAGCGCCCGCGCTTACGTCAAAGCTTGTAGAGCTTACCTTTGCTATGCCGAGGGTTTGAACGAGGTTCAGCGCTCTCGCCATACCGCACTCTACGCCGTACTCGTCTACGCCCTTTATGAAACGCGCCGCGGCGTCTGTCGCAAGGCCGAGGGAACGGGAGGTTTTTCTTACGTTGTCGCGCATAAACTTCGCCGCTTCAAAAAGCACCTCGCTTGTTTCGGGCTTAATCTCGGAGTTAAGTCCGCCCATAATTCCCGCAAGACCTACGCCCTTGTTCTTGTCGCAGATAAGCAGATTGTTCGAGGTAAGAACGCGCTCTTTTTCGTCGAGAGTGATTATCTTCTCTCCGTCAGCCGCGCGGCGAACGTTGATAGCCGCACCCTCGAGGGTGTCAAGGTCAAATGCGTGCATGGGCTGACCTATCTCAAGAAGAACGTAGTTCGTAACGTCAACGATAGCGTCTATCGAGCTAAATCCGCATACCGAAAGGCGGCGCTTCATCCAGCGCGGGCTTTCAAAGTGCTTTACATCATAAACGTAATGTCCGAGGTAGCGCGGGCACAAATCCTTTGCTTCGACGTCAACGGTGATATCGTCGCGGGTTGTGCTATCTGCAGTGAAGCTGTAATCCGGCTCTTTAAGCGGCTTTTTAAGGAACGCGGCAACCTCTCGCGCGATACCGAGAACGCTCTGACAGTCGGGGCGGTTTGCGGTGATAGAGATATCGAAAACGTAGTCGTCAAGGCAAAGCACCTCGCGGATATCCTTTCCCACCTCAGTATCGTCGGGGAGGATAAGAATACCGTTTACGGAAGCGCCCTCCTGCCAATCCTCGCTTACGTTAAGCTCGCCGCCCGAACACAGCATACCGTAGGACATCATGCCCTGCATTTTTCTGGGGGCAATCTCAATCCCGCCGGGAAGCTTTGCGCCGACAAGCGCTGCGGGCACTTTTGCGCCAACGAATACGTTGGTTGCACCGGTGAGTATAACGATATCCTCGCCGTATTTGCCGCAGTTCATGTGGCATATCTGAAGGTGGGTTCCCTCATACTTTTCGAGGGACTTAATCTCGCCGACAACAACATTCTCGATTTCCGCGCCGAGGTATACGGTTTCCTCTACCTCGAAGCCCGAGCCGAAAAGCTTGTCAACAAGCTCCATTGGTTTTACGTCTATATCAACATAGTCCTTTAACCAGCTAAACAGAATTTTCATGCCGAAACCTCCTTACGCCTTGAACTGCTTCAAGAAATCCTCGTTATTCTCGAAAAGCAGTCCCATGTGATTGATACCGTACTTGAGCATGGTAATACGCTCGATACCTATACCGAACGCGATACCCGAATACTCGTCCGAGTCAATTCCGCAGTTCTCCAGCACCTTCTTATTAACAACGCCGCCGCCGAGAACCTCAATCCAGCCTGTTCCCTTACACAGCGAACAGCCGCAGCCGCCGCACTTAAAGCAGCTCACGTCAACTTCTACGCTAGGCTCTGTAAACGGGAAGTAGGACGGACGCAGACGGGTTTTCGCCGCGTCGGAGAACATACTCTTTACGAATTGGTCGAGCATACCCTGAAGGTCGCAGAGGGTTATTCCCTTATCTACAACAAGTCCCTCAAGCTGGGAGAACATCGGGCTGTGGGTAGCGTCGCTGTCGGAGCGGAATACCTTTCCGGGTACAAGCACCTTTATCGGGGGCTTTTTCATGTCCATGGTGCGTATCTGACCGGGGGAGGTATGGGTACGCAGAAGAAGCTCGTCCGTAAGCCAGAATGTGTCCTGCATATCGCGGGAGGGGTGGTCTTTAAGCACGTTAAGGCGGGTGAAGTTATGGTCGTCGTCCTCGATTTCGGGACCCTCGAATATCTCAAAGCCCATTCCCGCAAACACATCAATCATCTCCTGCTTGATGAGGGTTATGGGGTGGAGATTCGCGGGGGCGCGGCGAAGCGCGGGCATGGTTACGTCAACCGCTTCCTTCTCGTAGCGGCGCTCAAGCTCCTTTTGCTTTATCTCCGCCTGCTTTGCGGTGTAAAGCTCCTGCGCCCAAACGCGCACGTCGTTTACCGCTTTTCCGAAAAGCGGCTTCTCCTCGGGGGGAACAGACTTCATCTCTTTCATAAGCCCCGAGATTACGCCTGTTTTTCCGAGGTATTTCTGCCAGAATTCGGAAAGCTGCTCGCTGTCGGCTATCTCCTTAACTCCGGCTTTTACCTGTTCCTTGATTTCGCTGAAATCCTTCATGGTTACTCTCCTGTTACAATAATATTAGTCGGTAAATCCATAACAAACCAGCTATGGTTTA
>ERZ773224.1668-NODE-1668-length-26252-cov-12.219949_pt1 | contig 26252 bp, 21 predicted proteins | sample MGYA00580526_ERZ773224 | MGnify/ENA primary metagenome ERZ773224 (study PRJEB29015, sample SAMEA2737743) | human gut metagenome | biome: human gut; feature: human-associated habitat; material: faeces | place: China | collected 2012 ... | reverse complement strand
GTCGAATTCCAGACACGAAGCCACGCAATCGCGCAGGCACATTCCGCAGTGGATACATTTTTCTTCATCAACAGCAATCATACGTTTCATCATAACGCTTCCCTCCCAATAGTGTATACCCCTATTATAGCAAGAGTCTATCCATCGTGCACCGGGAAATCGTTCATCGTTCGTCGTTCATCGAAAATTCTCACGACAAACGATGCAAAAAAAGGATTGTGCATGATGGCAGAAGCCTTCGTGCGACAATCCCTTTTTCTTACTTCTTCAGCGCCAGTCCGTCATGGAAGGCCTGCCCTACGACGGGGCCGATGGTGCGGTACGTGCTGGTGCTGATGTCGAAGATGATCGGCTGAAGTTTATCCAGGTCGACGTGGCCGTCGGTGAGGACCTTTTCATCGGCCTGCATGGCAACGATTTTGCCGACGAGGATGCCCGTTTCGTCATCCCAGCTCTTCATTTCACATTCCAGAGTGACCGGATATTCTTCGATGATCGGCGCATTGACGTGCGGCGCCTTGTGGACATGGACGCCGGCCTGTTCAATCTTGTTGACTTTGTTGCCCGTTTCCACGCCGAAGTAGTCGGAAATGACGACCGTATCCTTGGTGGCGAAAGCAACGGTGAAGGCCTTGGTCTTCTTCACGTTGTCCGTCGTCTTGTGCTTCGCTAAAAAGAGCGTGATTTCCCCGTAGTCGCTCTGCTGGCCCCAAGCCGCGTTCATGGCATTGGGCACGCCGTTTTCATCATACGTTCCAATAATAAAGACACCTTCCGGTGTAATGATCGAATGCTTGGCATCAAATTCCATCGTAATTCCCCCATTCAAATATTTATCTTAACTTTCTTCCTGGTTTCATTATATCTATTCTTCTAGATATGTCAATATTTATTTTACATAAATGCCAGATAGTCCTGCGTCGCTTTTTCCTGCGGCGCGGCGAAGAGCTGTTCGGTCAGCGCGAATTCTACGGCCCGACCGTCTTCCATGAAGAGCGTGTAATCCGCAAGGCGCCGGGACTGGGTCAGGTTGTGCGTGACGATGACGATGCTGCAGGTTTGGCACAGCTTTTGCAGCGTCTTCTCTATCTTCAGGGTATTGCGGATGTCCAGAGAGGAGCAGGACCTGGGGCCGTACAGTCAGGCCGCGGGCAATGCAGAGGCGCTGCTGGCCAGAAAAAGAAAGGGAAACGCAACAAAAACGTCTCTTCCGAAGAACTGCTGCCGTACCGGCAAATCTTTGATATTCTCCCCTATCTCTTGAAGCATGTCTTCTCCCGGGGCCACCGCATCCTGCCGGTCACGAAGAACAGGACAACATCATCTGTGCCAACGCCAGTGAAGCAGCCACTCTGGCCCTGTGCGGCGTCGGCTATGTCCTCCTGCCGGATTATCTGCTGCCTGCCCATAAGGAGCTGACCGTCTTCCCCTGGCCCGAATCGCCCGCAATGCAGCTCGGCATCTACAGTCAGAAAACAGCCCTGAGCGATACGAAATCAACCGTCTGTCAGGTCATCCGGGAAGCCCAGGCCTATTACGCAGATTCAGCTGATGATTAATACGTTTTCAGTATAAATAATTCGATAAAAGTATTTCACAAACACCCTCCCGACTGCTATCATGCAGTTACTCAGTTCGTCCGTGATGATAATGGGCGTAATATGCCGTTATCGGCAAAATAGCAATCATTCTTTTTACAAAAAGCGTTTGCTATTTTGCCGATACTTAGTTTATGTGTTCTATCCAGGTGGCTAGATGCGGCAGGAAATCAGGCAGTTCCCCTTCGAGTACGGTTTCCGTGCCGTCCTGCCAATAGGTCAGCGTATGTTTTCGTTTCTGCAGACGGACACGACCCATTTCTTCTTCTCCATAAGTACATTTCAGGGTACCATCGCTCAGGCGCTGCACTTCCACCAGACTCGGGGACAGTCCTGCTTCTTTGACCTGCCGATAAAGCTGGCGCAGGAATTCTGTTTCTGCCTCATTGCGCTGGAACTTCTCTGTATCCGCCGGATACCAGGCCTCGACGGGTATCTCGGCAGCCACTGTTGAAGACGACTCACTTACGGTAGAGCTAGTATCTGACAGGCCCATTCCTGCCGCCTCAAGATGCCGTTTTTCAATAGTCGTTATGATTTCATCCGTCAAGTCCAGGACACGGTCATCGACCATGCCGGAAAGACGGATGAGGTCAATGAGCCACCAAATCAGCGTCAAAACCGGCGAAACCAAGAGCAGAATAGCCATCAATACACCCGAAATATAGGATTTCAAATAATAGCGGTGACCGCCCAAGAGCCCCGTAAGAATACACAAAATATAAGCCGTCCGCTTCTTAGGCATCCTGGGCAGGACATAGTCATCGACTTCCTGCTGCTCCATCTCACTAAGGACGGAAAGGCGCAGTTTCAGCTGCTGGCTGCGTTCCGCCCGGGTCGGGCGATGCGCAGCAGGAGCCGCTGGAGACGAGCCTGTCCGCCGCTTTCCCGTCTTCGTCCCGCTGAGCACACGGGCTACATCGCCGACACCAAAAGTCGTCCGCCGGTAGACGCGGTTGTACATGGCCCGCTTCGGGTGCAGCCAGCCCATGCCCCGTTTGCCATAACCGGGAATCAAGGCCCGCTTGATTTGCCGTGTCATTCTTCCCTTCGTACGGGCACTTATCGATTTTTTCAGACTGGGCTTGCGCATACCAAACTTCATGTCAACGCCTTCCTTCTATCGTATTTCCCCAAATCATTTCCGTGTGTCTTAAAAAAGCCAACAGTCCCCGGCAGCCTTCGTCGACGTCGTTCCAAGTCTTCTGGAAATCCCGCGTATACCACGGGTCGGCGACGGGCCGGGGATTTTGGGTATAATCCATAAGGAGCGAGCATTTATGTGCCGGGTCACCGTGAAAGATACGCTTCATGTCCTGCAGGTTCTCTTCGTCCATGCCGATGAAATAATCGTAGCGACTATAGTCCGACCGACGCAGCAATGCCGCCCGCTTCCCGTCAGGATCCATGCCGTGGGCCTTTAAGAGCTGCTCCACCGGCGGGTAGACAGGATTGCCACAGCCATTCCAGATTTCTTCGTCCGTCGTCGCCGCCGAAGCGATGATAAAGTGGTCAGAAAGGCCGGCATCAACCGCCATCTTCCGAAAAACGAATTCTGCCATCGGCGAACGGCAGATGTTGCCGTGGCAGATAAATAGTATTTTGATCATGGACACGAAACTCCCTTCTATGCCAAAATATGCCGATTTAATGCGGTTTTGCAAGCTCCACACATCCACAGAAAACAGGACAAAATTTTGCAAAAAACGGCACAATTTTCCCCATTGTAGTAGTAAAAATGGTAGTAAAACATTTTTTCCTGCTACCCCCAAAAGGAAGCGGTCTGGGCGGTAGGAACGAATTTTCCTTCGGCGAACCCCGTGGAAAGAGCCCGCCAGGCGACCTGGCGACAGTCTCGTTTCAATTCTTCATAAAAATTTTCCCGTATGAATCCTCAATCTTTTCCGAACAGGATAAACGGGATTACCACGCCAAATATGGAAAAGAAATGGAAGAAAAAGCCTGTCAATTGGGCCGCCAGCTGATCCAGGATGCGCAAAAGGCTCATTCCCGCTAAGCAAATCCAGGTGCGCGGCAGCTTTTTCCATTTTCTATTCTGATTTCTTCCAGTCAGTCAAAAAAACAAGGGACATTGCTTCTGCAACATCCCTTGGCCAAACATGTTCGCTACGGTTCGATGGGGCCGATTTCGATTTCGTCGATTTTTCCCTTTTCGATTTCAAAGATTAGACCCACGCCGGGCAGACCCTCCGCCCTGTAGATGGATTTATCCCCACGGACCATGTCCGGCTTTCCGTAGGTCCCCTCCAGGAGGGAAGCGTCCATTCCCACGTGAATTCCTTCCGGAGTTGCCCAGCCGTTGTTGGCAGACACTTCCATATGATAGACGGCTCCTTCCGCCAGATGGATGGAGACCCCATCCCCATATTCGTATTCCACCACCGATCCCGATGGATGAGAAGCAGAATGTTCCCGTTCTGTTTCTGTTGGAGCACCGTATATCTGCCGGATATAGGAACCCTCACTGCCAATTCCAATGCCGCCCAGGTACAGGGATTTCTGAGGTACCGATGCCAATGCGGCCGAAGCAGCCAGCGTCAAAAGTGTGGTGAGACCCACAATTGTCCATTTTTTCATCAGGTCCGTCCTCCTTGTTTTAAGAATTATTATTTATTTAGATTTTATCATAATTATGTGGGAAATTACAACCTTTTTTATGACACTTGTGTCCCCCGCGACGGAGACGACAAACAGGAGTCTCGCAGTCCTGTGGAAAAGGGGGAAAGGACCCGCTGCTTGCGGGTAGGGAGTTCGCACGCCTCTCTGCCTTGTAAAGACGGTGTTACCCGTACTGTCGGTGCAAGAACCCATCACCAGAATGGTAGTAAAGAGTCGTATGGTCGATGTACGAACCTATCCACCGTCCATACGGATGGTCTCCCTTCCCTTTCAGGGAAGGACAAAAGACTTCCCGTTTTCACGGGACTGGGCCGTTTCTCTTCGTCACAGCCGTCGCAGGAAGGACAATAACCCGCCGGGCGACCGGGGACCAGTCTTCCCGTACGGGCAGACCCTACGGAATCGTGCAGTACGTGGGTTGCGCAGGGATGCCCCATCAGGGGCGTCCGTTTCCAGGTCTGTAAGCGGAAATGTCACATCATTTTCACAGCCCCTTTCTGAATATAGATGCTGTTGTACTTCCGTATGCTATACTGGAAACATAGAAAGGATGATGCAGATTGAGTAACAAAAGATGAAGAACAGAAGAAACTCGCATGGGAAAGAATGGCTCCTCCTGTCAAAGGAAAGTACAAGACATGGGATAATCCCACATTGGAAATCATAAGGGCTGCACTATAACACATTATCTAAGATGCATAGTTCTGATTGACTTTTGGGATACGTACAAGGCTGCAAAAGGATATACAAACTTTACCACAAAGAGTGTATAATAAAGTAAAATGTTATCTACATCCCGCACGCTTTGGGACACGACCGGGCAAGATGGGATAGGGAGGGCTATTATGAAAAAAACAAACGATCCCATGCTTGCCATGCAGGCCTTTTATCGGGCAGCCCGGGAGGAACTGGAACAGGAATGGGACGCTAGGAAAAGCTTGAAATCCTGTCCGGTTTTCTTCAATATTACCAATTTTCGTCTTTACAATGCATCTTGCGGCATCGATCAGGGAGACCACTGCCTGCAGCAGATTGTCGAAATCCTCCAGAAAAATTTTCCAGGCCGGCTCTTGACCCATCTGGGCGCCGATCACTTCGCCGTCCTGGCTGACACGGCAGACGTGACCACGCGCATCGAGGCAGCCTGTCATGACGTAAAGGAACTGATTGCCAATCCCAATATTGAAATGAAAGCGGGCATCTGTTATCTCAGCGAACTTCCGGATCCGGAAACCTTGACGCTGGCCTTCGACAATGACGCCGCCTTGGCCTGCAAATCCATCACCAAAGATGCGACTCGTCATTATGCCGTCTACACCCGAGAAATGGGACGTCTTCACGAACTGCAGAACTATGTGCGGGAAAACCTGGACAAAGCCCTTGAAAACCATCACATCAAGGTGTACTGTCAGCCCATTGTCCGCTCTCTAAATGGCAAAGTATGCAGTTTCGAAGCCCTGGCCCGCTGGGATTCGCCGGAATACGGGCTGCTCTCGCCGGCCCTGTTCATTCCCACGCTGGAAGAATTTCGGCTCATCGACCAACTGGACCGTTATGTCGCAGACCAGATAGCTCAATTTCTCCACAATCAGATGAAACGAGGCCAACAGACCCTGCCCGTGTCCCTCAACTTTTCCCGCCTCGATTTCCAGCTCATGGACCCGGCACAGATGCTGGAAGAAACCTTGTCTCGATACCAGTTGCCCCGAGATTTTCTTTGCCCAGAAGTCACGGAAAATGCCCTGGTCCTTCAGGATGAATCCATCCGCCAGGGACTGCGCCGTTTCTGGGAAGCCGGTTTCGAAGTCTGGCTCGACGATTTCGGCAGCGGCTATTCCTCGCTGAACGTATTGAAAGATTATCGCTTCCACACGCTGAAACTGGACATGGCCTTTCTCCATCCCTTTACCAAGGAAAGCCGCATCATCCTGACGTCCATCGTCCGCATGGCCAAGGAGCTGGGCATCCATACCCTGGCCGAAGGAGTAGAAACGAAAGAGCAGGCCGATTTTCTCCGGGATATCGGCTGTGAAAAACTCCAGGGCTATTATTTCGGAAAGCCCTTGCCCCTCGAGGAGTGCCTGCCCTTCTGCCAGGACCGGGACCTGTCCTTCGAGTCCCTCCAGGAAGCGGTGCTGCTGAACCGGGCCGGACTCATCGACGTGAGCCAGTCATCGCCCGTAGCCATCGTAGCGGATGATTCGCAGAACGTCCAGTTCTTGCAGATTAACGACGCCTACCTCAAGTCGCTCCAGAGCATAGGGACCAAAAACGTGACGGACAGCAACCTGTTCCTGCAATCCCGCAACTTCCCAATGCACCAGAAATTCCGCCATTTTGCCGACAAAGCCCGAAAAAGCGGACAACCAGAAACCATGACCTATGTAGATAACGGCCAATACATGCAGGTCACCCTCAAGACCGTAGCCCAGGCCGGTCAGCGCTGCATTCACCAAGCAGAACTCTACAACATCAGCCTAGATGAAGCCGCCCGAGATAAACAATCGCGCCGCTTTGACAATCTTCTCCGGAACCTCCTCTTGACTTACGAAGGCATCTGGTATCTCGATATGGAACGCCGAGTATTAGAAATCATCGAACCCTTGACGTCAGATCAGCAAGTAGGTGAAACTAATCCGGACATAGACGGCACATTCCGCCACTTTGCAGAATACTTCGTCCACCCCAAGGATAGGGAACGCTTCCTTCATTTCACAGACTGGGACCAATTCTATCAGCAGGCTGCCGCCTCGGAAAACGGAATGATTACCGAACCTTTCCGGCTTCTCCGTTCCAACGGCAATTTCGACTGGTTCATGATCATCGGCATGGTCCTGCCCAAATCCCCCAGCCGGGACATCCTCTTTTTCATTACCAAACCACCCATTAACGACCAGAAAAAGCTGCGTCCCATCCTCTTTGAAATGCTCCGCAGCTACGGCGTCACAGCCGAAGCCTTTGCCACGGACACAGCCAATACGTCCCAGGCGCTCTGGCAGACCTTTCTCCAGCACAGCCGGGAAAAAGTCATCTGGAAAGACCGGTCCCACCGCATCTGCGGAGCCAGCCAGGCCTTTGTGGAATGGCTAGGCATCCCGGAAAAAGAACTACTCGGCAAAACAACCCAGGAGCTGGGCTTCTGCGTAGATTGCCAAGCCGACGACGAAACGGACGAAAAAGCCATGTGCAGCGGCCAGGTAGTATCCGACTGTTTCCTCCATTTCGTCGTAAAACAACAGCTCCATCTAGTACAAGCCGACAAATTCCCAATCTATCAGAATGACAAAATGACGGGCGTCGTCCTCTGCTTCCACGATGTAGAAGACAACCATCACCCACTGATAAACGAGGTACATACAGCCGTTACCGATGAAGAAACAGGCTTCCTCAACTACCGGGGCATGGTCATGGCCGGCCTGCGCTACGCCGACACATATCGCCTGTATGGGGACGATTACACGGCCGCTCTCATCGACGTACCCGAATTCGACGCTATCGGCCTGACCTATGGGCCAGAATTTCGCCAGCACCTGCTCCAGAAAATCACCGCTATCCTCAAGGAATATCTTCCACCGTCCCTTACGATTTCCCATATCGGAAGCTGCTGTTTCCTGTTGTTCCAGAAATCGGCTCATATCGCAAAGCTCCAGCAGGCCCATATCCAGATATCCAACGCTATCCACGCCATCCAGCAGGTGGACGGCTTCCCTTGCACCCTTTACATGCATTACGCCATTGTACGGGGTTCAGAAGCCCGCAGCCTGGACAGTCTCCTGCAACTCTTGATCAAGCGCATGCACGAATCGGAAGAAGCCCAGTATGGCCAGGCCCTTTACACCAGTGACCGCTTCATCTTCGACCGGGCCGCCTTCGACCACTCCGACTTGGGTGCTGTCGTCTCCGATCCGGAAACATATGAGCTGCTGTACTGCAACCCAGCCATGCGCAAGCGCAGTGGAATCCCCTTGGACACACCGCTGGAAGGCATGAAATGCTACGAAATACTGGCCGGCCTGTCAGCCCCCTGTCCAGACTGCTGCCACACCCAGCTCAGCCGCGACCGCTTTATATCACGGGTATTCCATAATCCCGTAGCTGGCATGGATTTTCTCCTCCAGGACATCCTCATCCCCTGGCACGGCAAAAACTGCCACTTCTGCACCTGTCTGAATCTGGACGAATACCTGACCAAAGATACTCGTTTCAACCAAATGCTCTTCTTTGAAGCATCCGTAAACGACGCCATCCGCCTGGGCATGTACGAAACGGATCCCGTCCGTGGCATCCGTCAGATGATGAGCCGTATCGGCCGTCAACTGGAAGCAGACCGCATCATACTGGCCGAAGAAAAAGGCGATGCCGTAATCTTGACGTACACCTGGGAAGCTGACGGCATCCTGCCCTTGGGCGAGGATTTCCAACCTATTTCCCGGGTAGAACTGCGACACATATTCGACCACTTCTCCCAAAGAAATAGCTTTACCATTTCCGACATGTCCGCTTATTGGCAGGAACATCCGAATCTGGCCCCTCACATCCCGGGCATCCAGCGCGTCGCCCTGGCCCGGCTGATGCTGGACGGCCAGCCTTATGGTTTCATCACCGTCATCAACCCGTCACCGGAAAAACTGCACCAAGCCGAAGAGCTCCTCACGGCTTTGACCCGCTTCTTTACCATCCTGCTCCGGAATCGGGACATGATGCAGCGCCTGGACCGGCTGAGCAAATCGGATCAGCTGACGGGGCTCCTGAACCGCCGGGGTTTCAAAGACTGTCTGGCCTCTCTACCGGAAGGGCGGCGCTTCGCCTTCATCTTCGGCGATTTGAACGAACTCAAGGAAACCAACGATACCTTGGGACACGAAGCCGGAGACCAGCTGCTCTGCGCAGCCGCTGAGATATTCCTCCACGTCGGACACGAAGACTTTATCTTCCGCATGGGCGGCGACGAATTTCTCATGGTAGAAGAAATCCAGCAACCCCAAGAAACCCAAGTCCTGCTGAAAAAACTCCAGGAACACTTCCAAGTAGCTCACATCAGCATCGCCTTGGGCGTCACTACGACAGAAACACCTATCGGAGACATCGACGCCGTCCTCACCCAGGCCGACATCCTGATGTACCGCCAAAAACTCCAGCAGCACCGGGTAAATCCAGACACATGATGAAACCCTTGAAAGAGATTCCAGTTTTCCCAAGTTCCGTACATTTTCCAATTTGAGTCCGCCCTCCATCAACAAAAAAAGCTTGTGCACGTAATAGCGCACAAGCTTTTTTGAGATTTTTTGCAACCGATGTACTTAGAAGGAGAATACGAATTCAGCTCTCGTCTGTTCTTCCGGATCATCGGCATGGGTCTTATTCGTCTTCCATTTAGAGCCAAAGCTCTGGTAGACGTTGAATAAGGTATTCTTGGCTACGACATAGCTGCCGCCGACGCCCCAGGTCTTGATGTTGTTCAAGAAGACAAGAGTGTCCACAAGGTCAAATTCAGCCTGAAAAAAAATGCCCCGGCTGAGCAAGAAAGCCAAATCTGGTTCTTCACTCTGCCGCAGGCATTGTAATTTCAATTCAATCTATTTCTTCCAAAAAGCCTCTGCGTTGGCGATGTTCTGACGAATCGTCGCGCAGCAGGCTTTAAATTTTTTCAGTTCGTCGTCAGGCAAGTTGTATTCGATGACTTCTTCGATGCTATTGTCGCCACCACCCCAACGAAATCCTTGGGCTGTCAGCCACTCTTTGAAAGCCCCTTTTTTCGTTTCTCTTCATCATCCATCGTGACATTCGGAGCCAAAAAATTTCAGGTCTGGTCGCCTGCCACAGGCGTCACAGCCGCCCACTTTTCCGGTGTCCCGTCGTCTTCGAGAAGTGAAAGAATCGATTTGATGTCAATCATTGCTAAGCCCCCTGTTCACGTTTGCGAAAAGATGTGCGCAGCCAGCTCCAGAGTGGCTGCAAGTAAAGGTAGACAGCAGCGGCAATGCCCCAGGATGAGGCACCGAGGGCCGCCAGGGGTACGGCAGCAGCAACACTCCAGGGCACGAGGGCCGCGAGGACGATGGTCGTGTCTTCCAGGGCCAAGGCCATTTCCTCTTTGTCGTCATAAAGCGACTGGCAGAGCTCCTGCACCATGATGGGCGACAAGGTCTGGTTGCAGGCAATGGCGACGGAAGCGATGGACACGACAATCGTACAGCCAAAGGCCGTAAAGACCAGGCAGAACAACAGCCCGGCCGCAAACAGTCCTAAGGGAAGAAAATTCATGGCAGTTTTCTCCTTCCAGAAGTCCTTAAGAGATCAGCAGCATGACTGCCGGGACGACGATGACGAAGAGTAGCGTGCCGATGGTGACTAAGTTGGCCGCATAGGTGACGTCGCCCTTGCCCTGGGTCGCCAGAATCGGCAGGACAGCGATGGTCGGCACGGCGCCCTGGACGATGAAGGTCTGGCTAGCAATGGCCGGCAGGACGCCGCCAAGGCCGGCGGCGATGCCGAAGACGGCAGCGGTCAGGGCCGGGCTGAGGGCGAATTTGCCGAGCATGACCACTACCGTATCCTTATCGAAGCGGATGCTGGCAAGGCCGGCGACGGAGAGGCTGATGCCGATATAAATGAGTGACAGGCCGGTCACCATATTGCCGAGATAGTTCAGCGTCGCAAAGAGGGGCTTAGGAATCGAAATGCCGAAGAAGAGGACGAGAAAGGCAGCGACGCAGCCGACCAGCGGCGCCTGAAACAGCCGTTTCGGCTGGAAGCGGGCTCCCCCGGCCGCAGCGTCCGGCGTGCTCGGATCATTGAGCACCAAAGTGGCGCCAACCGTCCAGATGGAAAGCAGGCTCAGTACATAGAAGACGAGGAAATACGTAATCGACTGGTCGCCAAACAGAGCCGCGTTCAGGGGCATGCCGATGAAAAGGCTGTTCGTATTGACGATGCCGTTGATGAAGCTGCCCCGGCGGCCGTGCGGGACACGGCAGACTTTTACCAGAACGAAGCTGATGAGATAGAGGACGGCCAGTATCACCGCCCCGGAAATGAGAGGCCCGGTCAGGTTGCCCAGTTGGGAAAGGTCGAGGGTCTTGATTACCGAAACGAAGATGGACGACGGCAGGGCGATGTTCATGACTAAAAAGGCGAGGTTCTTGTTTAAACCGTCATCGATGAATTTTTTCTCACGCAGAAAATAGCCCAGGACCATCAGCAATATAATAGGCAGGATGTCTTCAATGATTTCCAGTAACAGCATTTCTTATCTCCCCTCGTGGTCAGAATCAGGTGCCGCATACCGCGTTAAGAAGCGGGGCGGCACTTTTTTTGTCAGCCAGACGCCGTTGACGGAACGGTAGAAAGTGAAGCCTTCTTTTACCATTTTACCGCTGGCGACGGTGTAGATGACGGGTTTGCCGTGGCGCTGGCCGACCTTTCGGGCCGTCACGGCATCGCCCGAAAGGTGGACGTAGAGGCGGCTCTTGGGCAGCAGGCCCTGGCGCTCGATAGAGGCCGTGTATTTCTCGCCCGTACCGTGATAGAGGATGGGCGGCGGCGTGACCACGGGCAGCTCGACGTCGACGGGAATGGAATGGCCCTGATTGGCCCGGATCTTCGTCTTCTCGTCATTGAAGGAATAGCGCTGCTTGTTGTCTGTGCGCACGATTTCTTCCAAGATTTCTTTATTGATAGGATACTTCCTGCTGACGCCGGCCAGCAGTTCTTCCACATCGGCCCAGCCGTGCCGGTCCAAAGTCACGCCGGCCACCCAGGGCTTATGGCGCAGGATGAGGCTGAGGTAGCGGCTGATACGCGTTAAATCCATGATGATCACCTTTTCTTTTATAAAAAACTCCGTACCTGATAAACTAATATCTTTTCTTTTTCGTCGTCACCGTCAAAGAGATCGCGGCAGTCGATGGGCTCTTCGGCGATGAGGCGCAGGTGCTGGTTGAGGAAGTGCTCCGTATCTTCATAGGGATAGTAGAAAAAGAGGCGCAGCGGCCGCGGTTTGCGTTCGAGAGAGTCGAAGATTTTCCCGAGGACTCGCTTCAGCGTGTGCAGGGCGAAAGGATTGAAGAAAAAGCAGCAGTCTGCTTCATCAGGGATCTCATAGGCCGCCGCATCGGCCAGGACGAAGGAGACGCGCTGCCGTGCCGCCGGGCTCTTGGCGTTGAGCATTGCTTTCTGCCAGAGCCGTTCGTCGTATTCGATGCCGAGAGAATGGCAGCCCGTCTGGTAAGCCAGGAAAATACTCACCCTTCCCTTGCCGCTGCCGTAATCGATGAGGGTATTCTTTTTGCGGATCAGGCCGCTGTTGGCCAACCGTTCAAGGACGCAGTAATCCGTCGGTTCGTAGGGATGGTGTTCCCCGTCCGAATGACTGTCATCGCGCCCAGAAGTCTTAATCCCCAGCAGCTCTTCCCATTCCTGTTCACGTGTCGCCATAATGCACTCCTTTCTATTAATGTTGAAATACAATAATTCTATCATATACCGCTCACGGCAAAATAACAACTGCGTCGTTCGAAGGAAAACCCCCGGACATCTCCCGCGCCGGGGGTTTTTCTTTAGGCCTGACAGGACTCGACAGCCACATTTCAATGTTAGTATGAATTAACAACCACTAACCCCTAGCCCCTGACTGCTAACCCCTAAAAAAAAGCTGCCGGATCATCGGCATGGGTCTTATTCGTCTTCCATTTAGAGCCAAAGCTCTGGTAGACGTTGAATAAGGTATTCTTGGCTACGACATAGCTGCCGCCGACGCCCCAGGTCTTGATGTTGTTCAAGAAGACAAGAGTGTCCACAAGGTCAAATTCAGCCTGAAAAAAAATGCCCCGGCTGAGCAAGAAAGCCAAATCTGGTTCTTCACTCTGCCGCAGGCATTGTAATTTCAATTCAATCTATTTCTTCCAAAAAGCCTCTGCGTTGGCGATGTTCTGACGAATCGTCGCGCAGCAGGCTTTAAATTTTTTCAGTTCGTCGTCAGGCAAGTTGTATTCGATGACTTCTTCGATGCCGTTGGCGCCGATGACCGACGGGACACCGCAGAAGATGCCTTTTTCGCTGTATTCACCGTCCAAAGGAGCGCTGGCGGCCATGATTTTCCGTTCATCACGCAGGACGGCGCGGACCATGGTGGCACCGGTCATGCTGATGCCGTATTCCGTGCAGCCCTTGCCGGAGTACGTGACCCAGCCGGCTTTGATGGTCTGTTCCTGGACCTTGTCTTTATCGAAGACGTAGTTCGGATTTTCTTCCAATTCAGCCAGGGGCTTGCCGCCAAAGTGGATCAGCGACCAGGGGACGATCTGGGAATTGCCGTGTTCGCCCATCATGTAGGCCGAGAAGGAATGGTGGTCCAGGCCGGTCTGCTGGGAAATAGCGCTGACCAGACGCGAGCTGTCGAGACCTGTGCCCGTACCGAAAACGTGCCCCTTGGGCAGGCCGCTCTTCTTGGCGATGAGGTCTGTAATGACGTCGCAGGGATTGGTGATGTTGATGATGATGCCCTTGAAGCCGCCGGCCATAACTTTCGGGATGTAGTCGGCTACCTGAGGTACCGTGAAATGCATTTCATCGTCACGGTTGCCCGAAGCGCAGAGCTTGATATCGCCGATGGCATTGACGATGACGTCGCAGTCCGCCAGTTCTTCATAGCTGGCAATGGTATAGTTGACACGATGAGGCATAAACATAACGGCGTCCATGAAGTCCTGCCGTTCGCTGACCAGTTTATCATGGTTGACATCACAGAGCTTGACTTCGTCGGCAATGCCTAAGACCCCCAGGTTGAAGGCCACATGGGCACCGACATGGCCCAGACCGATGACACCGACGATACGTTTTTTGAAACTCATAAAAATCCCTCCTTATTCTTATTATATCTATGTTATCAGGAAATCGCCCTGTTGTCTGTTGCAAATACTACGAAAAGTAAAGTGAACTTATACTTTTTTATTTATTTTTTCGGTGTCATCTAATTCCTTATGGTCATAACCTCAAATTCCCACTCCTCTCCTGCCTTGTCACAGATGGATCCTACGCAGGCACAGTTGTCAAACTTCGCCCCTTCCGGTAAATGGATTCCCTGCGGAGGAAAATATTTTCCGGATTCTTCAACCATTTCAGGATATTCAGCCGCGTTTCATGCTTTTATTATATCTATTTTTATTGATATATCAATATATAGATTTGAAAAAATCAAAAAAAGTTGTACAATAGAGAAAAGTTATCAAATCAAGAAAGCAGGTGCTTCTACTATGACAAAAGAAGAAAAACAAAAAGCTGTCACGGCTGCCGGCAATCCAGCCAAACCGACAGGCGAAGCGGGCGAACAGATGCTGGCCCGCATGAACGAAAGCCATGCGCCCCTCACAGCCTGGGGCCTCTCGCACTTCACCTGGCGCGGCGATGAAGCCGTCCTCGACATCGGCTGCGGCGGCGGTGCCAATCTCCATCGCATGAGCGCCCACGTGACGACGGGCCATCTGACGGGCATCGACTATTCTGCCACGTCCGTCCAGACTTCGCGCCAGACTAATGCCGCTGCCATTGCCGCCGGAAAAATGGAAATCTATGAAGGCTCCGTCGAAGCCCTGCCCTTTGCGGACAACACCTTCGATAAAATTACGACCGTCGAAAGTTTCTATTTCTGGCCTAATCCACAAGAAAACCTGAAAGAAGTACGCCGCGTCCTCAAACCAGGTGGCACGTTCCTTCTCATTGCTGAAATCTACGGCCACGACGGCCTCAGTGCTGAAGTCCGGGAAAATATCAAACGCTACCACCTCTATAACCCGACACCGGAAACCTTTGAAACCATTTTCCGCAATGCCGGCTTCCCCTCCGTCCAGGTCCACATCGAAAAAGACCACCATTGGATCTGCATCGAAGGACAAAAAAAGCAGTGACCCCTATCATTTTTGGCAACCATCCTGCGAAGAATCGCAGGGGCGTGCACGTGGCGCGCCCGTCTTAAGGATATGGTATAATAAAAAGTAGTATAAAAAAACAAAATCACTATGCTAACGATAGGAGGCATTCATCACTATGATGCGGCTTCCCTCCTTTCAATAAAAACAATAGATTTTCAGCAAAATAGTTCTATAATAATTTTGATGAAGTAATATGTATTTAGAAAGGAAGGTGAGAAATAGTGTCTAACCTAACTAAAACAATAAAACTTCGTATACACGTTACTCCCGAACAAGAGACGCTGTTCCGTCAGATGACGGAACAATACCGTCAGGCTTGTAACTTCGTGTCGCAGTACATCTTCGACCACCGATTTAACATGACCTACCAAAGTCTCAACAGAGAGCTGTACAGTGACCTGCGCAGCCAGTTCGGTCTGAAATCGCAGCTGGCCCAGTCTTCTATCAAGACGACGATTGCCAGATATAAGACGGTAAAACAACAGCTCTTCCAAAATCCTTACAGATATAAAGATGAGAATGGCAACTGGCAACGCATCGCCAAGACATTGGAATGGCTTTGGAAGCCTGTGTTCTTTAGCCGCCCACAAGTGGACTTGGTTCGCAATCGTGATTATAGCTTCGTTGGTAGCGGACAGGTTCTGTCCATCAATACGCTCGGGAAAAGAACCAAATGCACCTTTGAGGGCAAGCATTTTGCGGAATATCTTGATGGCTCTTATGACCTTGGTACAGCGAAACTGGTCGAACTGAAAGGCTTATGGTATCTCCATATCCCTGTGACCAAAATTGTTGAGGACTTCCAAAAGGAAACCGTTCGTCACGTTGTCGGCATTGACAGGGGACTCCGTTTCCTTACCGTCAGCTATGACGAGCAGGGAAAAACAGAATTTGTTTCTGGCAGGAAGGTTGCGACCCAACGACACAAGTTTCAAGAAGTTCGTAAGCAACTTCAATCTAAAGGTACAAAATCAGCAAAGCGTAAACTCAAAGCCATTTCTGGACGAGAGAACCGTTGGATGTCCGATGTTAACCATCAGATTTCTAAGACACTCATTGAGAAATACGGCAAAGATACACTGTTTGTGCTTGAAGATTTAACCAGCGTTAGCTTTGAAGAATCCAATCTTTCCAGAACGGCAAAACAAAACAATGATTTGCGTAGCTGGGCATTCTATCAGTTGGAACAATTTTTGACTTACAAAGCCCATGAGAATCGCTCCGAAGTCCTGAAGGTATCGGCTAGATATACTTCCCAACGTTGCCCCAAATGTGGTACTATCCATAAAGAAAATCGTGACCACCACAGACATCTGTATAGTTGCCAGTGTGGTTACAGATCTAACGATGACCGTATCGGAGCTATGAATATTCAGCTCCTCGGAACTATGTGGATTTCCGGAGATAACAATCCTCGTTACGAAAGAATAACAACTGCTTTGGAGTAAACTCCTTAGCAAAGCGGGTGTTGTCAGCCACCCGATGATGTAGGCGGATTTAGGAAGACATCTTTTAGATGTCGTTAGTACCTATGCAGTTCCGACTTACAAGCTCCCGACTTTGGTCGGGAGTAGTTGACACATAAATGGACGTTGGAAAGCAAAACAAACTAACGTCATGCTCATCGCCCGTGCCCTACATGTCTCCGAATCGTGGCTCATGGGGTACGATGTGCGCATGGAACCAGATACCGATTCCCTGACCAGCACCCTTTCCTCCGACGAAACTCAGTTGCTGTCGCTCTATCGCACACTGGACGATACGAACAAAAAAGCCGTCCTCGACTTTGTCCGCTTCAAAAATCTTGACAATGAACAGAAATGATTAATTTCGCTGTCATATCTTCAGTGCACTTTTTCATCGCCTGGCTGCGATATCGTAGGGGACGTCCCAAAGGGCGTACCGCCGTGAATCCTGTGCATAGCCGGAATTTATGACAGATAGCAAATGGTCATAATATAATCATGAGTCTGTCGCAGCGTAGCCACACCTGAGTCCGAATATCACAAAGAAAAAAGGGCCCGCGCATGATGAAACACCATCATGCACGGGCCCTTTAAATCATTCTCGGGAACTATACTTCCCTCTATTCTTTTTCCGTATCGCTTTTAGCTGTGATTTCGAAGGGGATACGTTGTTCCCCGACGGATTTTTTGATGAAGATGTTGATTCCTGTGGACATACTCATGCCTACGGAATCGCAAAACTTTTCAAATTCTTTTTTCAGCTTATCGTCGATGCGTATGCAAATCGTTGTCTGTGCCATGATTCCCCCTTTTATCCATTCAGGCGAGCCAGGATTTCCTGAATCTATTTCTTCATTTCCTGGTTTTCTTTTTCCAGGGCATCGATCCGTTTATCCTTAGCAGCATCGTCAGCTTTGATAGCCGAGATTTCCGTAGCCTGGTCGTGGATGGTCTGTGCCATTTCGGCCTTGCTGACGCCGTTGTATGCGGAGCCTTTGCCAATCTTGAAGGAGACACCGGCATTGAAGCCCGGGTCGCCGTTGCCAAGAGAAATGCCCATGTTGACCATGGTATTGGCATTCGGCTGGTAGAAGGCGCCGACAGCCGCTGCATTGGCGTTACGGTAATGACCATAACCGACAGCGAAGCTTGCTTTATCAGCCGGGTCGAAATCAAGCGGATGGAGCGCTGCCAAAGCATTGCTGCCGGCTGCCGCTCTGTTGATGTTCGTATCCAGACGGCTGTACGCGTTGCTCATGTCGCGGTAAATCTGCTGCGTGTTGGCGGCAGTCACGCCGTTGACATAGCCCACGTTGGCGGCGCTGTTGGCATCCTTCGCGTCGGTGACCACACCGGTGACCACACGGCCGTTCTTGTTGCCATTGGCATCCGTGCTGCTTACATCCACCTTGGTGGCCTTACTGGTTTCACCAATATGGATGGTATCGCCGCTGGTATTGGTATGGATCAGGCTGCTGGTGTTCTTCAGGCCCGTATCCAAAGCGGACAGGTTATTTCCAACCGTGTTCCCGCTCTTGATGTAGGAACCATCCTTATCCACATGGACTTCGTTGTAGAGAGTACCGCCGGAAATTAGGCCCGTATCGCCGGAAGCGACCTTGCCGTCTTTGGCAGAAATCGTATAGGTCTTGTTTCCGGTCGTTTCATCCGTTTTTGCATCAACCGTAATATGGTCGTCGCCAGCCTTAACCTGTACAGCATCCTGCGACAGTTTCTTGATGACTGTCTGACCATCTTTCGTGATATTATCCAGAGACGTATTCGCCTTGCCATCCAATTTGGTATTCATATCACCCGTTACTTTACTGATAGCCTGGCTGACAGCATCACCGGAAACAGCACGATTTTCACCGGCTTTGACTTCGCCCCTAGCAATCTTTTCAGAGAAACTATCAGCTTCTTTATCAGTCAGATTAGAGCCATCTCTATTGGCTTTGGTATCTACTGCTTTGAAAACAGTATCCCCAGTTACAAGTCCTGTATTGCCGGATTCCACTTTGCCATTGCCGAGCTTTTCCTGCCACTTTGTCACGTTATTAGGGGGAAGATTCGAAGCATCCACATTGGCCTTGTTTGCTAAATCCGCACTCGTCTGATTTTTGACATCCTGAATAGCACTGTAGACTGCACCGCCATCAACGATTCCCTTATTGCCGGATTCCACTTTGCCATCAACATTCACGTCCACTTTGTAGGTTTCGACGCCATTTGCATCCCGATGGGATACAGTTGTATGGCTGCCGTTTTCCATTCCGATTGAACCTTTGGCCAGGTTCTTGATGTAGGTATTGCCTTTATCTGTAAATCCTTCACCATTCTGCAGATTAGAAATATTCGTCGTGTTCCTCCCTACCTGGGTATCCAAAGCGGTGAGGTTAGCTGCTGTGGTGTTGGCAGTCTTGATATAGGTGCCATCAGCAGTCGGGCGTACTTCGCCATATACGGTCTTGCCAGTTACAAGCTGACCGCTGGTGGAAGCAATGGTGCCTGTGCCGATAGCTGTCCCCCATGCATCTTCATTGGCCGTGATGTCGGAAGCGGAAGCAGCCGTCTTGCCGTCGGAACCTTTGAGGTTGGCCCCGATATTGGAAGCATCCACATTGGCCTTACCTGCCAGCTTCGTATCCGTTGCTGTACCGGCATTATTGATGGCATTGGTGATGGCTGTGTTGACGGTATCGCCGGAAACAAGATTCGTATCTCCGGCGGCTACGGCGCCATTATTATTAGCGGAAACTGTGTAGGTAATTGCTCCTGTGGTGCTGTCAGTCTTATCCGTAACGGTGACTCTTTCTCCTGCTTTGACTTTGACAGTATTTTTCGCCAGATTCTTAATGACGGTTTCGCCTTTATTGCTGATATTGGAGAGATCTTTCAGGTTAGTGATATCTCCTGTGTTGGTTCCTACCTGGTTATCCAAAGCGGTGAGGTTAGCTGCTGTGGTGTTGGCGGTCTTGATGTATGTACCATCGGCAGTTGGTCTTACTTCGCTGTAGACTGTCTTGCCAGTTACAAGCTGACCGCTGGTAGAAGCAATGGTGCCTGTGCCGATGGCTGTTCCCCATGCATCTTCGTTTGCAGTAATGTCCGAAGCGGAAGCAGCAGTCTTGCCGTCAGAACCTTTGAGGTTGGCCCCGATGTTGGATGCATCGACATTGGCTTTCATGCCTTCCAGTTTCTTCAGCTGTGCGACGTTGACGGCATCGGTGTCGTTTGTACCAGCGGCTACGCCGTTGATCTGGCGGGTTACTGTGCCATCAGAGGTACCAATGGATACAGCTGCATTGGTGGCCTGCCAAGCAGCAGTAGTCTTTGTTGAATTCTGACCGGTAGCAGAATCATATCCTTCAGTAGACTTACCAGTTACAGTAGCTTCACCTTCAGTAGACTTACCAGTTACAGTAGCTTCAGACCCGCTGCCGATGGCTACGCCGCCCTCGGCGCTGACTTTTGCGTTATGGCCGATGGCTACGACGTCGGAGGCTGTCGTTTCATCATTGGTGGTATCGGATGAACCGATGATGACGTTGTTCTTCTGATCCGTCAGTTTGTGGTTGTCGCCGAAGACGATATTGGACTGATTCTTGTTTATGCTGTTTCCGCTGACCTTGTTGTTCGAACCGATGATATAGTCATGTTTGCCGTTAGTCAGTTCGTTCTGGAAGCCATCGACGAAGTTGTACTGCGTCGACGTGCCTTCTGCATAGGTGCTGTCTGCGCCCGTGACGGTGTTGCCGACACCGACGACCTGGCTCATATAGGCACTTTCGACGTTATTGCCGCCGCCCATGACCATGACCTGTCCGCCGCTTTCCTTGACAGCATCCTGCATAGCCTTACTGAGGTTTGTCGAATTGGATGCATTGTCTAAGATGGCCCCAGCTTTCGTCGGATCAATGGGACGGTAGGAATCCGTGACAGTATTGCCTGCACCATGGATGATGGCAGCGTTAGAGTTCGTCGTCATGTTGGCCTGGCCGACAATGCTGTTAGCTACACCGCTGTAAGGCTTGCTTGTATCTGTATTGTTGTTAACGTTGACAGTACCCAAAGAAACAGCAGTAGCCCCACGATAATCAAGTCCCCAAGGTCCCAAAGCAGTGCCCTTATTCATGACGCCAGAGTACGAGCCGACAACGGTCGAAGCAATGCCGTCTGCATGCGTAACAAAACCTGCGGCCAGGCTGCCCTTGCCTTTAGCACCGTCATTACCTGCATTGCTATAGCTGTCAAATCCAAGCGTAGGTGCATTATCAGATACCGAATAGTACTTGATGTTATGAGTCTTATCATTCAGCGTGTCAGCATTGGCTTTGACCTGTGCATCAAGGGCACTCAGGTTCTGGCCGGTAGTGTTGTTTACATTAACGTAATTTGCAGAGCCGGTTGGATTATCGTAGTTGTACAATGTCTTGCCTGTTACCAGCTGGTCGGAAGTAGAAGCATTTGTGGCAGTAGTGGTCGTGCCTTCAGAGAACTTTTCTGCGCCAAGAGCCTTGCCCCAGGCGTCTTTATTGTCTTTCTTCTGGTCTGCTGTCGCATCGGCTTCTGTAATGGTTTCTCCATCATCGCCGATGGTGTAGGTCTTCAAGTTACTGCCAATATTGGATGCGTTCGATTTGGTATACGGTTTCAGCTGTTCCATGACCACGGCATCATGGGCATCAATGCCGTCAGCGGCTTTGACGAGACGGTTATAGTAAGCAGACTGATACGTTGTATTTTCTGTTCCAATAGGATCCTGAGTGTAATCGTTTAACGTACCGTCTGCATTAGCTAGCTTATTATAATCATCAGCTGAAATTTCCTTATGGTTTGCATCGTAAAATTTTACTGAATAATTATCGTCAACTTCCATAGTAGCTTTCTGTCTCCATTTTTTTGCTACGGAAGCTACATCTCCCTTATCATGACCAAAGGCTATGACTCCCGGCGCATCGGCAGTGGACTGATAACCGACAGCTGTGGATACTTTATCTAAAACATAGGTTGTATAAGGATCTTCGGGTTCGGTATATGTAAATCCAGACCACGAAGGCAATTTCTGGTTTATTGCATCAAAATCTTCTTGCGTAGCTTTGCGCCATTCTACACTACTGTTAGTGACTACAGACTGGTGCCCAGCTGCCAAAGCAGTAATCGCTTTTTCTTCTGTAGACCCTCCAGCGATTCCAGTCGACACTTTGGCATTTACATTGGATTTTATACCACCTAAGGCGACTGAAGCATTGCCAAAGGCCATATTTTTCATACCGCCAGCAGCATAAGAAGACATTCCATAGCTGGTATTTTCAGCCCCGCCATTGACTGTACTATCCTCTCCTATGGCAACATTCTGACCGCCGCCAACGACAACAGATTCTTTTCCTTTCGCATCATTATTTTTTCCGCCTAAAGTGGTGGCATAAAATCCCGAGGCAGTATTCATTGTACCTCCTATGGCACTGGACGAGTCTCCGTCGGCTTCATTATGGTCGCCGCCTAAGACAGAATTGTACTCACCGGCGGCTTTATTCAACTGTCCGCCAAATACTCCAGCTCCTCCACCATCTGTTTCGTTCGATGCACCACCGATTACAATAGAATGGCCGCCAGATACCTTATTTTGATAACCTCCGACATTAACAGATCTTAGGCCTGTAACTGTGTTGGTATCACCGCCAACAATGACAGCATCTTCTCCTGTTTGGATTTTATATTTATCATCGTCATTCTTATCAATAAAATTATTGAAGCCGCCCACAAGGACCGAATCTTTGCCATATGCCCCGGCCTTGACATTATCCTTTTCGTTGTGGAACAGTATAGATGCGGCGCCGCCAAGAATCAGCGAATTTTCTCCACCTGCTTCAAAAGTGACTTTCCCTTCACCTTTCCACGGATTCCCATAGTTCGTCCCCAGGTTACGGTTCAGACTGATGACGTTTTTCGTCGTAGTTTCCGTGCCATCATTATTTTTTGTCGTAACATCAGCAACATTGATGCCCCAGCCGGCATTGACAGAAAGGTCTTTTGTCAACTCAGTCTTAGCTTTGTCCAGCTGTTCCATGACGACAACATCGTGGGCATCAACACCATCGGCGACTTTGACGAGGCGGTTGTAGTAAGCCTTTGTATAATTCTTGCTCTCATCTGCCTTTACAATCGGTTTTGTATAGTCATAGTCGGTACCATCAGCGTTTGTCTTACCATCAGTCCGTTTTTCCCAAGTAACTGTATAAGTGGATACATCACCTTTATCATGACCAAAGGCAATGGTTCCTTCTTTGTTAGCCGTAGCCTGATAGCCAATAGCTGTGCCGTTTTCGACAGTTACATTTGCGCCATTGCCTGCTGCCAGTGCATAATCAGCATTTGTAGAGCCACCAGCAAGGCCGACGGCAAAAGCTCCATTTACTGTGCTCTGTAATCCACCTACAGCTACAGACGAAGCTCCAAGGGCATTATTCACCCCACCGCCAAAAACAGAAGCAGCTTTGCCATAGGTTTTATTATAGCTACCACCACTTATAGTTGCATGCGTACCATTTGCATCATTATTAAATCCGCCAAATACAGAGGATTCGTTACCAATAGCATCGTTAGCAGAACCACCAACTACTGTAGAATATTGTGCAGAAGAGGTATTGGATAAACCACCGATAACGACAGCCGCATCACCGCTTGCAGTATTATCGGCACCACCAACCGTAACAGAATCCTGGCCTAAAGCGCCATAATCTTTTTCAGTCGTTTGTCCACCCGTGGCATCGCCGCCTTGATTAACACGACCACCAATGACCAAAGCACTCTTATTTTCATCAGCTTTCAGCACAGCTTTATCTTTCGTATTTGCATCTCTACCCAGATTGCGTTTCAGGCTTATCTTGTTCTTCGTCTTGTCTGTACTATCAGTAGTAATTTCGATGCCAAAACCTTCCTTGTACCCACCGAGTTCTTTAGACAATGCCTGCAACTGACCGACTGTAGCGACATCTGTAGCATCGGCACCGTCGGCTACATTGGAAATACGACGGCGAATAGTAGAAGTTGTGGAATTTCCGGAAGTGTCTTTCGTGGTGACAGTACCACCTACGGAAACATAGGAAGAAGCTTCTTCATCTGTATAGACGGATTTCTTTTTCAGAAATTTTTTTGCTTTATCATCCATTAATGCCTGAGAATAAGCGCCGATAGCCACATTTCCATCTGCAGCATTCGCACTATAACCCACCGCGACGGAAGCACCTTTTAGTGTTGGATTATTTTCCAAGTATCCATAACCATTGCCTTTTTCATCTGACATTTGATAAACCCTCAACCCTCTATTGGTATCTGAGTTTGTGGCCTGTGCATTGGAACCAATGGCTATAGAACCATATCCAGCAGCATCTGCATTAAAACCGACAGATGTTACATAATAGGCTGGCTTCGGTTGATTTTCTGGTTTAAGATAATCTTTGTGTTCGCCAATATAAACACTGCCTACAGAGTGTGTTCGGTTGTTATTACCAATTGTAACAGTTTGCTGTCCTGCCCCTGCATAAACACCTACGGTAATGGCACCAGGGTTCTCAGACCATACACCTCCATAATTCGAGTTACCGCCATCCCGTTTACTTAGTGAGGGATTCTCTTTCTTCCCATTTTCATCATATACAGTTGTGTTTATGCCAATGTAATCATTTGTAACGTTTGCAGCCTTTTCTGCCTGCACTGTCGGCATCCCTACAAACGAGAACGTTCCCAGTGCCAACAGTACCGCTGCAGTCAGTGCTGTTTTGCTTTTGCCGGGACATACGGTACTTTTGCAGTGACTTTTAGCCAGTTCTGAGACGACGACGTAGCAGTGTCTGGTTTTACTGTAAATAACCTTAAATATCTTATTTATGTGTTCACGCATCCTTTGCTTATAATGACTTCACCTTATATACCATGTAAGATTTTTCCGATGCACCGCCTTTCGCTATATTGCATTTTTATGCATTTTATATGGTCTTTTTGTGGTATCATTATAGCACTTATTTTTGTTAATAAAAGGCTTAATAAAGGCATTTTACAGCTGTATAGGCATATATATCTTATTACATTTTCATTCTTTTTATTATAAATTATTAATATTTATTTAGTACTATATATTAATAAAATATTACAAAAAATTTTACAAAAAAAAGAGCATTTCATGGAAATTCTCGCTTGAGGGGTTCATAAAATGCTCTCTTTTTGTATATAGACTTGGGACAATTTCACAGGAAATCTGCACAGAAAAAAGACCGTGTATGATGAAACATCATACACGATCCCGTTAATCCGTTTCTGGCCCGAAATCCCAAAATCCGGTTCCCGTTTCCGGATCATATTTCCGCCGAATTCTTCCGCCAAGGACGGGCCGGAGTTCGATTTCTGCCGTGTACAGAACTTCAATCGACTTGATATGCCCTGCTGCAAGGTGATGTTCGCCATCTTTTTTATAAGAAAAAGCCGCGTGGGTGTGATGGAAATAAGTTCCGTCATCATCGGTGACGATATTCCCAGTCAGCGAGACTAGTTCCAGCATTCCTTTCAGCTCTTGAACCTCAAAACTCCCCGTTTCCGGAATAAACGTCTGGATTTCGGCCGAACGGCAACCGCCAATACCTGAAAAAATAGCCGATTCAATCTGTTCTTTCTGACAAATCCCTAAAATTGAACTGATAATCTCATCGCCCCGATCCATCCGGACATAATAAGTTTCACCAAATTTACGATAATCCATATGTCATGCCTCCTTGTAGCACACTGACCTACTGCCATTGTAAAGCCGGCACCAGAAAAGAGTCAAGGCAAGCACCATGGCGGTATTTTGGTAATTGCTCCTAAATCAATTTATTTTGTTTAGCAAGTTCCTTGATGATGGAAAGTGATAATTTGGTATACTTTGCGACTTTGTCTAAATCCACACCATCCTTGAGCATTTCCAAAGCTGATTCCAATTTTCCCTTCATCAGACCATCTTCATACAATCCTTCTCCTAAGTTGCACATGAGCTTCAAATCCCCCTCTCCTTCTTGTGTCAAATCAATCCCAAAATCATTATGCAGGGCCGTAATCTTTTCGTTGGCATTCTTTGACGATTTGAACATCAAATCAAGCAGATTTATCAGCTGGTTTTTGACTTTGCTGTTCCCTGATAATAGATGATAGGTCCCCATTTTCCTAATTGTATCAATTTTAAACTTTTTGCACAATTAGGAATATCCTCTCCGTGGTTCATAAAAGCTTACCAATAGACAAGAACAAACTGTGATTGAATCTCTCTAACGGGCCGCCCTGTTCGGGTCGGCCCCTACGCACAAGGCCGTTGGTCGTGTATTTTTTTAGCCGGTAAACGTTGTTTCCATTTATCGCCTGGCTGCGATTCTGTAGGGGCCGTCCTGATAAAGGCGGACCGCCTGAATTTTGTGCATAGCCGGAATTTATGACGAATGGCACATGGTCGTAATACAATCGTGAGTTCGTCGCGGCGGAGCCGCATAGAGTCCGAAAAAAGTAACGTGGTTCGTGGTTGGTGATTCGTGGCTCGTAAAAACCTGCCATTATAGCAGAATGGGCTGTGGCCGCATCTCACAACGGGCCGCCCT
>ERZ773224.1664-NODE-1664-length-26281-cov-5.039083_pt1 | contig 26281 bp, 39 predicted proteins | sample MGYA00580526_ERZ773224 | MGnify/ENA primary metagenome ERZ773224 (study PRJEB29015, sample SAMEA2737743) | human gut metagenome | biome: human gut; feature: human-associated habitat; material: faeces | place: China | collected 2012 ... | reverse complement strand
AGAGCCTAATAAAGAATACTACATATTAGAAATATTAAAGATAGTAGGAGGAGAAGATGAATAGAGAAATAAAGTTTAGAGGAAAATCTAAAAAAACTAGAGAATGGGTTTATGGATATTATTGGACTAATGAAAACGGAAATTATTTTATAAGACAAACTATTGATTTAAATGATTGTTTCTCAATTGCAGATATAGAAATAGACATAGAAACAATAGGACAATTTACTCGGATTATACGATAAAAACCGGAAAAAAAATATATGAACGGAGATATAATATTAACTCAACCTTTAAAAGATAAACCATTTTCACAAAAAGCAAAAAGTAAAATATTAAGAGGAATTGTAAAATATCAAGTTTTATGTGGTAAAAATTTTGTTAGTGAACCAGATAAAGTTAAGTACTGGGGAGCAGAATGGGATATTGAAATAATAGATAAAAAAGATTATAAAAAATATTGTAATTATGGTTGGGGGTTATTTTTTGAATGTGAAGTAATCGGAAACATTACAGATAATCCAGAATTATTAGGAGGAGAATAGATATGTTAAAACTAGAAGAAACAAATCATAGTTATTATTGCGAATGCTGGGAAACTAAAAGAACTTTAGAATGTAATTCTTGGGAGGAATTTAAAGAAAAGTGTGGTTTAGACTATGATTTTGATTACAATTTATTATTTAGATTTGATTTAGAACAAAAGGAAGACGATTTAGGTAATAAATTAGCTAGTTATATTTTAAAATTACATCATGCTTTACAAAGACATGGAAGAGATTTATGGCACGTTGTAATATACAATATTACAGAAAAAGATTTAAAAGAAATAAACGAACATTTGCAAAACGCTAAACAATATTTATTTGAAATGTGGAAAGAGATAGATTTGGGAGTAAAGGAGTAAATATGGAAATGGAAGAGAAAATAGAAAAATTAAAATTCATTAAGTTACCAATGAACAAATAGAAGAAGACTATAATGTGTGGCATTGTAGTAAATGTAAATGTGATTGGTGCATTGAAGAAGGTACTCCAATAGATAACAATATGAATTATTGTCCAGAATGTGGAGCAAGAATAAGAGAAATTATTGAACTAGAAGAGGAGGACGAGTAGTGGAAAATAGTATAGAAGAAGATATAACAAAAATAAATACATATATAGAACTAGTATTAGAAAAAGATTACTGTAATTGTAATGAACTTAATACAATTTTAGGAAAACATTGTGATGGAAGTAAAAATGTAGCTTATGCTATGCAACATATTTTATCAGATTACAAAAGAGTATTAAAAGAGAATGAACAGCTACGAACAGAAATGAACAGCTTAAAAGAAGATATGTCTAATATGTATGACGAAGAAGTTGTAATAAGTATTATAAGCGATAATTTTAATGTAAGTAGAAATGAAGTTTTAGAATTATTAGAAAGTGAGGAATAACAATGAAATTATATGAAAGAATAGAAAACAATAATTTTAATGAAATAGACAAAAATAGAGCAATTGAATTAATTGAAAATGGAAATGGACATTTAATTTATAATGAAAATTATTTTAAACTACAAAAAGAAAATGAAGAATTAAAAAAAGATTACTATAATGTAATAAATAAAATAGAAAATAAAATAGATATATTGGATATAGCAATGTCAGAATGTATATATATAGACGATGACGACAAAGCATACAAAAAAGCAGTTAAAAAAGACAAGTTATGCTTATTGAATCAAAAAAGAGCCTTGCAAGAACTACTAGAAGGGGGACAATCATGAGTAATGTTTATGATATGTCAGGCAAAAAGAAAGTAATATTTACAGAAGAGACAGAAACTAATATCACATATAAAGAAATAATGCAAATAGTAGTAGAATATGCAACAGAAGAGGGATGTCATCAGATATTTTGCGATGGAGGAATAAATATGTGTCCATCAGACATATTCGGACCAGAAAAAATAGATAAAAAGAAAGAAGAAGATACTTGCAACTATGAAAGTATAGGATGCACTAAATGTTGGACTAATGCACTTAAAAAAGTAAAGAGGGAGAATTAGAAGAAAAGGACAAGATAATAGAAGAACTCACAAAGAAAATAAAAATCAAATAAAGGGGGGTAATCTATGGGAACAGAAGATACAATAGAAATGGTAATAATTAAGAACGATACTGTAATAAAGAAGAAATTCAGTGTTATAGACGAAGACGAGGTAATAAGCTTTAATTTAGGAAATTTCTTTATAGCAGTACGAAAAGAAGATCTAAAAAAATATTTGTAGGAGGTACAAATGATGCAATACATAAAAGAAGATGTTGAAAAAATGTTAAAGGATCACTTAAAAAATCAAGCAAAGCTGACGGAAATACAATTAAAAAAAGAAGAATACGAAAAAAGATTGGAATATGCTGGAACGGTATATGAGGAAACAGAAAACGAAATTATAGAAAATATGCAGTTAGCTGGACAAGCTTATGATAGTATACATAGTAATACAAATAAAATATCTGATAAAGTATCAAATACAGTTATGAATTACAGAAAAGAACTAAATCATATAAACAAATTTGATAGAGATAATTTAAATTCAAAGATTATAGAATGCGAAGCAGAAGAAAATATATTAAATAAAAAAATAGTAAGAGTAAAAAATCTATTAACTATACTTAGTGAAAAACAACGATTCGTGATTAATGAGTTTTATATAAATAGTGAAAAAGGAGATTGGAAAAGAATTGCAAAAGAGTATGAAAATGAATTTCCAAAGTATTTGTCAATAAAACAATTACAAAATATAAGAGATGTAGCTTTAAAAGATATGTTAGAAGTATTAAATACATAAACTTCGTTAAAATTTCGCTAAAATTTCGCATAAATTGTATTTAAAATTTCGTTTCTAATATTATATAATTATAATAGAAAAATTATAAAAAGTCGCAGATAGAAATATCTCATAAGTCCAAGCGACAAAGTATTTATTACAATTATTATATTTGTTTGTGTAGAAGAATAGATGTTTTAAATATCTATTCTTTTTATTATGAAAGGAAGTATGAAAATGGAATTTAAAAAAGCATATGAAGCATTAAAACAAGGACATAAAATAAAAAGAGAACATTGGAGAGGGTATTGGGTAAAAGAAAATGGAACTATAACAATGCATTGCAAAGATGGTAGTGTAATTCCATTTTTAGAAACGGAAGATATATTTGTAGATTTAGATAATATAGTAGCAGACAATTGGATTGTTTGCGATGATATAGATGAGCAAAAATTAAATATACAAACATTTACATTTGGAGAAGCTATATCTAATTTGAAAAGAGGTAAAAGAGTACAAAGACAAGGTTGGAATGGTAAAGGACAATATATAGAACTTGCAACTTGTATAAGTTATAAAAACTCTAATAATGAAATAATAAATGCTGAACATGATGCAATAGGAAACAAAGCAATAGCATTTGTAGGAACGTCAGGAGTTCAATTAGGTTGGTTAGCCAGTCAAGCTGATATGTTAGCAGAAGACTGGAAATTAGTAGATTAGTTATTACCAGTATGCTAGGTAACTGATAATATATAGTTTGTTATGTTTGGTTGAATGTAATAAACCTCCTTTCGATGTATTTATATAAACTTTTGCAGAACTTACCTAGCGAGTTCTAATATATGTGCTTTTAGCTCAGTTGGTAGAGCATCTGGTTGAAGCCCAGAGTGCCTAAGTTCAATTCTTAGAAAGCACACCATATTATATATAACTTACATATTTCGTAGTGTTTATAAAATAGTATGTAGTGATATAAATAAAATTCTGGAAACAGGGGGTTGTAAATCTGAGGAAATACAACTCTTTATATCATTACATAGTGTTTTATACAAAGGAAGTGTTGTATATGAGAGGTAGTATAATAGCAAACTACATAGACAGTGAATATAGAAGAAGAAAATTTTATGAGAACAAGAAGAGACAAAAGTGTATTGTAGATGAGAAAAGACAATGCGAGAAATGTAAATATTTAAATATATGTGAGGATAAAGATGAAATTTAAAATAAATAATACGGAATGGTTAATAGAAGAAGTAGATGAAGCCACAATTAATAACGAAATGAAAAGTGATGGAACATTAGAAGTAACAATATATAGAACTCAAACAATAATGCTACTAAAAGATCAAGCTAATATAATAAAGACATTGAAACACGAACTAACACATGTTTGGCTATATGAATACGGGCATAATCAAAACGACGATAAAACATTCAGCTATGAAGATGTATGCGAAGTAGTTGCAAGTAGTAATGATTTTATAAATGAGATAGTAGATGAGTATTTTAAAGGAAATAAAAATTAATGGAATGCTACGCAGAGAATAAATAAAAAAATAGTTATTTAAGTTAAAATTTGACAATTTTTGGGAAAAGTATGATAAAATCCTTATAAAGGAGGAATAAAATATGGAAGAAAAAGAATTGGAATCAATAAAAACTCAACTTATGATTGCTTTTGAAATTCCTTTCAAATATGCAAAAATTGTTAATAAAGAAGGAATTGTTATTGAAGTTAGAACAAAAGAACAAGGGCACAATATAGAGCACTGTCATGTTACATATAAAGATAAAGAAGTTTCAATTTCACTTGTCGACTATAAAATTTTATCGAAAACAAACATGAATGAAAAAGAAATTACAGCTGTGCTTAAATGTGTCAAAAAAAATATAGAGACATTAAGAAAAGCATGGGAAAAATATCATAATAAAATTGAATTATAGGAACTTATACATTATAAGTTCTTTTTTTTATAGATAAAATAAACATAATAGGGAAAGTTATATTAAGTAGGTGAGCGAGGTGGCAAAGTATGACTGGAAGCAGTTAGAAAAAGAATACATACTAAGTGATTATAAATCAGTAAGTAGCTTCTTAAAAGATAAAGGAATAAAATCAAATGGAAGTACCAAAAATAGGACAAAAGGGTGGAAAAACAAAAAAGTACTAAAAGAGGAACAAAAAAGTACCAAAGTAATAGAAAAAGTACTTGAAAAAGAATCAGAGAAAGAAGCTAACGAAATAATACAAGTAAAAGATGTAGCAAATGATTTATTAAGTAAAATAGTACAAGCTAATAATGAACTTAATATACATATAGCAAGAAATAAGAAAAAGACAAAAACAGTAGAATATGACTATAAATGCAATAAGCCTAGTAAAGAAATAATAAATGAAGAGGAAAAAATAAAATCATATATAGATATTATAGACAGAAAAGGACTAAAAGAACTTACATCTGCATTGAAGGACTTAAATGATATATTAACTAACAAAAGTGAAGAAGGAAACAACGTTCAATCACTTGCTGAAACAATACAAAAAGCATATGAAAGCAAGGCAGGTGATAAGTAATGCTAACAACAGAAGCAATATTATATTATAAAGATAGACCAGTTGAATTTGTAAAAGATATAATTGGAGCAGAACCTGATGAAATACAAGCAGAAATACTGAATAGTGTAGCAGAAAATCAATTAACATCTGTAAGAAGTGGACATGGTATAGGAAAGTCAGCATTACAAAGCTGGCTTATTATTTGGTTCATGTGTACAAGACCATTTCCTAAAATACCTTGTACAGCACCAACAAAACACCAATTGCACGATATTTTATGGGCAGAAGTTGCAAAATGGTTAAATCCTACATTAAAAACAGAAATCGAATGGACACAAGAAAAACTATATATGAAGTCTAATCCAGAAAACTGGTTCGCAGTGCCAAGAACAGCAACACAACCAGATGCATTGCAAGGATTTCACGCAGAACACATACTATATATTATAGATGAAGCGTCACGGAGTAAAAGATGTAACATTTGAACCTGTTTTAGGTTCATTAACAACACCTGATGCAAAATTAATTATGTGTGGAAACCCAACTCAATTAAGTGGGTTCTTTTTTGATAGTCATAATAAAAACAGAAGTATATATAAAACATTTAAAGTATCAGGTGAAAACTCAAAAAGAGTTTCAAAAGAATACATACAAATGATTATAGATATGTATGGGTTAGATAGTGATGTATATAGGGTTCGTGTTGCTGGAGAATTTCCAAAAGCAATGCCAGATAGTTTTATACAACTTGACTGGGTAGAAGATTGTAGTGTAAAAGCATCCAATAGAGCATATCCAATAAATAGGATTGATATAGGTGTCGATGTTGCAAGATATGGTGATGATGAAACAATAATAAATACATTATTTGATAAACGACATCAACAACCATTTACTGTACTACATCATAACGACACGATGCAAGTTACTGGTACAATAGTACAATTAGTTGAAAGATTAAGAAGTCAATATATAGGAATACCTATTCATATAAAAATAGACTGTGATGGTTTAGGTGTTGGAGTATACGATAGACTAAAAGAAATAAAAGAAGAAAAGAAGTGGATTACAGTTAAATTATATGAGTGTCACTTTGGCGGAGCAGGAGGAAAAAATAAACAAGAAGAACCAGTTGAGTTCAGTAATTCTACTGGCTTAATGTGGGGATTATTAAGAGAAAAGTTAAAAAGACATGAAATAGAACTTATATACGATGATAAACAAATCACACAATTAAGTAATAGAAAATATAGAATAAATAGTGACGGAAAAATAGAACTAGAAAGAAAAGAAGAAATGAAAAAAAGAGGGCTAACTTCTCCAGACCGTGGAGATGCGTTAGTTCTTTCTTTATATGAGCCAAAACAAGGCGGATTATCAATATTAAAGTAGAGGTAATGATATGTTAAATATAAACAAAATTAAAAAGATAATTCAAAATGATGCAGAACGTAGAAGAATAATTGAATTAGAAAAGAAATACTATGAAAATGACAATATTATAAAAGCAAAAGGTGTATTACCAAGTGAAAGTGATCCAATGAGAAATGCAGATAATAGAGTTTCACATAACTTTCATCAACTTATAACAGATGAAAAAACAGCATATATGTTTACAAACCCAGTTTTATTTGATGTTGGAGATAAAGAACTAAACAAGAAAATAAAAGAAACATTAGGAGACGACTTTAAGAGTGAAAGTGCATATCTTTGTACTAATGCTACAAATAATAAGGTAGCTTGGTTACATTACTGGATAGAAGATGGACAGTTTTTATATTCAGTTGTTGAAACAGAGCAATGTTTACCAATATTTGATGGAAAATTAAAGAAGAAATTAATAGGGTTTTATAGATATTACCCTATTTTAGAAGAGACAGAAACAGGAGCAATTAAAGAATTTGTAATGTTCGAATATTGGGATGATAAACATTGCGAACAATATAAATTTAGAGGAAATTTATCAGGAACAGGGATTACATATTTATCAGCAGAATACCAAGAATTTGAACATGACTTAAAAGAAGTACCATTCATTGAATTTAAGAATAACCGTAATATGATAAGTGACTTAAAGAAATATAGAGACCTAATCGATATTTATGACAAAGTAATGAGTGGATATGCAAATGACTTAGAAGATATACAACAACTTATATACATCCTTGAAAACTATGGTGGAGAAAATCTAAAAGAGTTTCTTGGGGATTTAAAGAGATATAAAACAATTAAAACAGAAACAGGAGCAGATGGAAAAACAAATGGAGGTTTAAAAACATTATCTATTGAAATACCTGTTGAAGCAAGGAATAGTATATTAGAGATACTTAAGAAGCAAATATATGAAAGTGGACAGGCCTTACAACAAGATACTGAAAGCTATGGAAATGCAAGTGGTGTAGCATTAAAGTTCTTTTATCGAAAGCTAGAGTTAAAAGCTGGGCTAACACAGATAGAATTTGAAAAAGGTTTTGCTAAATTAGTAAGAGCAATAATGAAATCCTTAAAAATTGCAGATTGGAAAACAAAGACTATAACACAAATATGGACGAGAAATATGATAAGCAATGATTTAGAAAATGCACAGATAGCGGCTGAGAGTAAAGACACAATATCAGATGAAAGCATAGTAAAAAATCATCCTTGGGTAGAAGACCCAGAAGAAGAAATGAAAAAATTAAAACAACAAAAGGAAGAAGCACAAAAAAGACAACAAGAAATATTTGGAAATGCAGGAGGATTTCAAGATAATCACAACAATGAAGGAAATCAAGAATAGAGGTGATTGAATGGCTAGAAAACCTCTAGATTATTGGGAAAAAAGACAAACAGAGTTAATGAAAAGACTAGAAAAAGGTACAGAGAATACTATAAAAGGGTTAATAGAGTCATATGAGCAAGCTACTAAAAATATAAATAAAGAAATTAGTAAAATATATAAAAATTATAGTAAATCAGATGTGCTTGATAAAAAAGTCTTAAATCAGTTGTTAAACAAAAAAGAAACAGATACATATAGAAAAAATTTATTAACTACAATAAATAATAACATAAAAAATGAAGATATTAAGCAGAAGATGTTATTAAAATATAACTCATCTGCTTATTCTTTTCGTATATCAAGGTACGAGCAGTTACAAGAAAGTATAGATTTAGAGTTAAAAAAATTAGCAGATCTAGAACAAGAAATAACTAAAATTAGATATGTAGATACAATAAAAGAAGGATATTATCACAATATATATAATATTCAAAAAGCGGCTGGATTAGGTTTTAATTTTTCTCAAATAGATAATAGAACAATAAATCTATTATTGAGTGAAAAATGGACTGATAATGCGAATTTTTCTCAAAGAATATGGAATAATAGCGAAAAATTAGGAAATTATCTAAAAACACAGTTGACAGCAGACACAATGTCAGGAAAAACAATACAAAAAATTGCCTCTGAATTATCTAATTTTATGAATGTTGGTTTATATAATGCTACTACATTAGTAAGAACAGAAGTAAATCATTTTGCAAACGAAGCGGAAATGTTATCTTATGAAGAATTAGACATAGAAAAATATAGATTTATAGCAACTCTAGATAATGTGACTTGTAAGCATTGTGCAGAGTTAGATAATAAAGTATTTAATTTAAAAGATAGACAACCACGGCAAGAATTACCCACCAATACATCCGAACGACCGTTGTACAACAGTTGCAGTTTTTGATGATGACATAACAGAAGGATTACAAAGAAGAGCAAAAGATGAAAATGGAAATACTATGCTTATATCTCAAGATATGAATTATGAAGAGTGGTCAATGAAGTATATTCCAGAAAAATATAAAAAATATTATATTGACTCTAATTTACCAAAAACAAAAGTCACCGAAGACAGTATACTAGATAAACAGTTAGGCTTTTACAACGAGAATAATGAATTGAATTTTATCCCCAAAAGTAGTATAATATCTAATGTACATATTATTGCGGGAGATGGAACACAAACAGTATTCAGAAGCGCTAGTAGATATGCCAGAGAATATGGCGGAAAAGCACAAGAATGGACAAAAAAAGCAGGAAAAATAGAAAGTGACAAGTATGTATTTGACATACATTGGGTAGAACATAACATGTATGGCAAATATGATTTTAAATTGAAAGGGAAGAAACTAAAATGAAAGTAAAATATATAGGTGTGAGTTTTGGCGTAGAAGGACTTACAAATGGAAAAATATATGATGTAATAGGAATAGAAGATTATATGTTAAGAATAATAGACGATAGTGGAGAGGATTACTTGTATTCTGCAATAAAACCATGTTCATTAGAAGATAGTTCAAAATGTGGTGAGTGGGAAATAGTAGAGGATAACAATGATAAAGATTTAGAAAAATTGTTGTGTAAGGAGGAAAAATAAATGTATGAAGCTGGTGACAAAGTAAAGCTAAAAAATGGCTGCGTAGTAACGATAAGTGGAAAAGTATCAAGCATAGATATGACAGAAGGATATACAACTTATGAAATGGCTATTATATCGCCTGATATGATACAAGAAAAAATTAATTAGTTATTAATATTTTTAAATTATAAATAGGTGCTTGTGTTTCAGAGCAAGTTGAATGGAGGATGCAAACCTTACAGCCTATACCAAACAAAGTCGTAGAAATACGGCTTATTTTTATGCTTGAAAAAGCAAATTTATTTAAGTTGCAGAAATAGCAACGGAAAAGGAGAAAATTATGGAGTTCTTAAAAGAAATTTTAGGAGAAGACTTGTTTAATCAAGTCAAAAACAAAGTAAGTTCTTATAACGAGAAAGTCGATAAGGACAAAAAAATAAGTATTGCTAATGTAAATGGTGGAGAATTTATTGCGAAAGCAAAATATGACCAACTAAAAACAGATTTAGACAATATAAAAACATCTTTAGATACTGCAAATACAACAATAGCAGATTTAAAGAAAAATAATGGAGATAATGCAGATTTGCAACAAAAAGTTAGTGATTATGAAACAAAAATTGCTGATTTAGAGGCAACAGGCAAGGCAGAAAAAGCCAAAATGTTAAAAGAAATTGCAATAAAAGATGCATTATATGCTGAAAAAGCAAAACACCCAGAATTACTTATTTCAAAATTTGATTTATCTAAGATAATATTAGATGAAAAGGGAGAAAATGTAGTTTCTGGAATAGAAGAACAAATGAAGTCTAATAAGGAAACTTATAAAGATTTATTTGGAGAAACAGAACAACAAGGTGGGGCATATCACTATACTCCAAATGGCGGAGAAAATAAAGGTAATAGTGGTGCAACAGATTTTGTTGGAATAATTAAAGAAAATCAAGCAAGAAAAATTTAAGACATTTTATATGTCTTTTTATTTTACCAAAAAAAGAATAGGAGGAATGAAAAATGGGTTATTTAAAAGATGAGCTACAAGGTTTTGTACCTGTAGAACAAGCAACAGAAATAATGAAAGATGTAGCTAGAGGTTCTAGCATATTAAGATTATCTAAAGTATCTCAAATGGAAAGTGATACTAAAAAAATACCAGTAATGACAGAAGGAGCTGGAGCATACTGGGTAGGAGAAGGAGAAAGAATAAAAACTTCTAAAGCTGGTTGGATTTATCCAGAATTAAAGGCTAAAAAACTAGCAGTTATTATACCAGTAACAAAAGAAAAACTAAATGATACAACAATAGATGTATTTAGTGAATTAAAAGAAAGTATAGCAGAAGCATTTTATAAAGCTATAGATGCTGCAGCTATATTTGGAACAAACTCACCATTTGAAAGAAATATTATGAAATGCGTTGAAAAAGCAGGAAATAAAATAGAAATAGGAACAAACGGAGAAGGAAAACTAGATTTAGATGTTGCTGATGCAATGGCAACAGTTGAAGATGCTGGTTATGATGTAAATGGTTTTGCAGCAAAAATCGGTATTAAAAACTCTTTAAGAAAATTAAGAGATGGAAATGGAAATCAATTATTTGTTGATGGAGTAAATGGAAAAGAACTATATTCACAACCAATAGAATTTTCAAGAAATGGAGCTTGGGATAAAACTAAAGCTGAATTAGTTGGTGCAGATTGGGATAAATCTTTAGTTGGTATTAGAGATAGTTTAGAATATGAAATATTAAAAGAAGCTACTTTAGAAGGTACTGTGGATAAAGATGGAAAACCAATTTCATTAGCAGAACAAGACTTAATTGGTATTAAAGCAACAATGAGATTAGCATATTTACCAATTAAGGATGAAGCTTTCTGTGCTGTAGTTCCAAAAGGTTCTCTAGGAGAATTAACTGTAGAGTCTACAGCAGGAACAACAACAGGGAAAACAGCAATTACTGTTGAACCTGCTAAAGCAGAAGGAAATAGTTACAAATATAAAGTAGCTGCTAATCCAACTATGCCAAAATATGGTGATGTTTGTACATCAGGATATACAAATTGGAATGGAACAGATGAAATTTCAGGAACTGCAGGACAAAAAATAGTAATTGTTGAAGTAGATTCTGACAATAAAGCTAAAAGAGCAGGAACAACAACATTAACTGTTAAAGCTGATTAGAAAGAGGGAGCTAGAAATAGCTCCTTTTGAGGTATAAACATGATAGATAATGTGAAAGAAGTTAAACAAATATTAAATATTACGGATGATAAGTTAGATAGTTACTTAAAGTTCTGCGAAAAGAATATATCAGATAAGATATTAGATAGATGCCATATAGAAACTATACCAGAACGATTAAATTCACTTATACAAGAGTTTTTAATTGAACAATATAATCTTAATAAAGAAGGTGTTGGAGAAGGTAAAAAACAAGTTTCTAGTGCTTCTGATAATGGACAAACTGTAAGCTTTCAAGTTGTGGGTGGAGTAAACTCTATGTCTAAAAATGTAGATGAATTTCTGGATAGAAATATGGCTACTTTAGTCAAATATAGAAAGGTAGAGTGGTAATTATGCAAATACCTGAAATATTCGAACAAACAATAGCTGATACATTTTATGACAAAGAGATAGAGATATGGACATCTGGAACAATAAAAGATGATGAAGGTTCTATAATAAGAAATGGAAAACTAGATAAACTAGATAGTTTTAAAGGCAATTTTCAATTTTCTACAAGAGAGTATATTCAACAAGAGTATGGCAAAGAAATAGAAGCTAATGCGATAGTTACCTGTAGCAAAACAAGAGCTGAAATAGGCAATATTTTAATATATGACAATAAAGAATATACCATAAAAAGTTTAGTGCCTTCTGACAGCCATATAACTCTTTTAGTGGAGGGATAATATGGCTAGTATAGAAGGATTAGATGAATTACTTGCAACTCTATCTGAATTAGGTGGAAATGCAAAAGAAAGTTGTAGAAAAGGGCTTGAAAGAGGAGCAAAGAAGATACAAAAAAATGCTAAATATTTAGCACCTGTTAAAACTGGTCAACTTAGAAACTCTATAAAAACTAAGTCTCAAACTACACAAGAAGGAGCAGAGGCACAAGTTTTTACAAATGCTGGACACGCACCTTACGTTGAATTTGGAACAGGTCAAAGAGGAACAGAAAGCAATATAGATAGGCCCGAACGGAATATCTTATAAAGCTGACTGGAAAGGACAAGCTGCACAACCATATTTAACCCCTGCATATTTGCACGCAAAGAATACCGGAGAAGTAGAACAGGAAGTAATTAAATCAGTAAGTCAAGAAATTAGAAAGCTAGGTGGTAAATAATGAAGAATTTGAAACCACAAATATTAAAAAAATTAGAAGAAATCTCAGATGTTGAGATTTCTTATTTTTATCCACAAAAGTGGAGTGAATTAGACAAAAAACCTGCTATTTCTTATTATGAAATGGATAATTCAATGTCTAGCAAAGCAGACGACGAAGAATATAGCAGTAATATTTCTATTCAAGTAGATATATGGGCTAAAAGTTCAAGTAAATGCTCTAAATTAGCTATTGAAGTAAATAAAAAAATGGAAGATTTAGAATTTGAAAGAACATTAGCTATGGATTTATTTGAACAGGAAACAAAAATATATCACAAAACAATGCGTTTTGAAAAAGAAGAAATTTTATAAAGGAGGGCGCTAATCATGCCAAAAAAAGCTTTAAGAGGTTTAAGTGGAATTAAAGTATTTGAATTATTAGAAAATACAGAAACAAATTATAAAGTAGGAGAAGCTGTAGATATACCTTATGCACAAAAACTAACAAGAGATACTCAAACATCAAATGATCCAATCTATGCAGACGACGAGATATATGATGATGAAGAAATATTTGATGGAGAAAATTTTGAATTAGAAATTCCAGAAGCAGATTTAGAATTAATGTCAATATTTGAAGGTGGAACTTATGATGCACAGTCAAAAGAATATTCTTGGGGTCCAGATAATCAAAGTAAAGATTACGCAATGACATTTAAAGCTAAAAGAAAAGACGGGAACTATAGAATGTTTAGATATTATAGAGCTAAATTCAAAAAAGTAAAACAAGATTTACAAACTCAAGACAATGGAACACAAGTTGCAACATTAACAATAAGTGGAACATTCTATAAGAGAGCTTTATTATCTGATGCAAAAGTCAGAGTGTATAAAGATAGTACAGGCTCAAGTGACCTAACTTGGTTAAATACAATACCTACTGTACCAACAACAGAACCAGTACAAAACGGAGGGTAGAAATACTCTCCCTAACTTATTTAGGAGGAAAATGAAATGACAAAAAGTAATGAAACAAAAAGTTTACCAAAAGTAAAAAGAATACATGGTGTAGAGATTGAAAAAAAGCCTTGTGGCAAATATTTTGAGGCTCTACAGACTTTAAAGGATTTGCCAGAGGACTTTATAAAAGAGTTGTCTGACAATGGACAAGATTTTAAATTATCAGAAATGTTTACAATAGAAAATATTATGACATTAATAACAAGATTACTTATAGTTATACCAAATTTTACATTTGAATTTTTATCTAAATTAATGGAAGTAGATAGAGACATATTGGAAAGTCAACTTACACCTAAAGAATTACTAGATGTTATACAAGAGTTTTGGAAAGTAAATGAACTAGAAAGTTTTTTCGACCAAATGAAGCCAATATTGAACAAGATCACAACTCTAATTGGCTTCAAAAAACAATTGCCATCTGCATAAAGATAGGTATAAGTAAAAGAGAATTTTTAGAAGATTATTATCCAGACGAAATCCCTATAATTATGCAAGAATATGCAGAATTAAACAAAGTAAGTAATAGTGATGAAGAAGAAGTAGGAGCAGAAGATTTTTAACAATGTGACAAGTTTCGACAGACTTCGACATTTTATATATGTTATTCTTTTAATAGGAGGGGATAATGTATGAAGGAAAAATTGAAAAGTTGGAAGTTATGGGTAGGAATTATTGTAGTAATTCTAATTGTATTAGGAATAGTTTTTATAAATAATAGTGGTCAATCAATTAATACAAGTACAAAATGCAATAAAATAGGTAAAGAAATAAAATTATCGAATAATATAAGAAAAGAATTGTATGAAACAGTAAAAAAAGATATAACAAACAACTTAAAAACTCCGTCTACGGCAATATTTCCAAAAATGAAAGAATGGAATATTAGAGTTGATTCTAACAATGTAATAGAGGTAAATTCTTATGTAGATAGTCAAAATAGTTTTGGAGCAATGCTAAGAACTAATTTTAAGCAAAGATATATACCTATTAACGAAGATGAATACTTATGCATCTATAAAGAATTTAACAATGAGACAGAATTTGATATTACTGAAAGAGCAGAGAACAAAAAAGTTATAAATAAAAATATTACTAAAAGTCAAATAGATAATTTTATAGCAAAAGCAAAAGAAAGTCCATATAACATATTATATAATAAAATTATAGATTATACTTTTAATGAAGAGAAACAGCAATTAGAATGGAATATAAAAGTTGTATCTCAATCAAATGGAGATTTAAAAAACAACTGCTATTTAGCATTGACATCTGCAATAGATGAATGCATTTGCTTACCAACTGTAAAAACAACAATAAACGTATATTTTTTCGAAGGAGATGAACAACTAAAAATTGCAACAGTGAAAGATATTGATTTTGATTTTATGATAAGAAGATGGAATATATTATGCGATATAGGAGTGAATACGGATCATTTAACTACAGATTTAGAAAAGGATTTAGGGGAAAAACTTATTCAAGATAATATAATTAAAAACATGAAGGTTGATTATTGGAACGAATAATTGACAAAGAACACTTACTTTATTAGTAGGTGTTTTTTTATCCTCAAAAGGAAGTGAAAAAAATGTCAAATGAAACACAAATAGGACAACTAGTAATTAATTTAAAAATAAAGACAGAAGCTCTTGAAAAGGGTTTAGAGACAGCAAAGAAAAAATTACAAGAAATAGAACAAAATAATAAACAAGTTGAAAATAGTAATAAAAGTTTAGACGCTAGTTATTTAGCAATGTCTGCAACTGCCGTAATAGCATTAGGAAAAATTGTAGGAGCAATAAAGGATTGTGTCAATGAATATAATTCTTATACACAAGCAATGAGTTCGTTACAAAATGTATCAGAATATACTGGACAAAGTATGCAAGATTTTGGAAATATTATGAGCAAGTTTGGCGCATACATGACAAAGGCTGATTTGGCAACAACTATTAAAAATTTTTCTTTAATGGGGTTCACAGCGGAGCAAACAGAACAAATGATAGAATCTTTAACAAATTCGGCAATTAGAAATAGAAATGCGAATTATACTGTATCAGAAGCGGTAAGAGTTGCATCAGAAGGTTATAGGCAAGGTTTGTCAACCTTGTCAGATAGTGCGGGTGTAACAGAAAACTTATCTGTAATGCAATCTAAATATGCAGAGACAATTGGAAAAACTGCAGGTCAATTAACAGAAACAGAAATAAATCAAGCTTACCTAAATAGAACAATGGCAGCTGCAGAACCCTTTGCGGGGGCAATGGAAGATTATTTGGATAGTTTAGCAGGAAAGCAAGGACAATATAGCCAAGCAATGAGAGAAACGCAAGCGGCTTATGCAGAAGCACTAGAACCTGTTATGAGTAAAATGCTAGAAGGCGGAACGGAAATATTAAATATATTAAACTCGTTAATAACGGCTAATCCAACAGCGGTAACAGGCATGACAACTTTTGCTGTAACTCTAACAGCTGTAACAGTAGCAATGCTTGCTTTAAAGAAAGCAAAAGACGCATATACAAAATCTTCTTTAGCAGCAACAGTAGCGACAAAAGGCTTTACCACAGCATTGATGTCGAATCCTATATTTATAATAGCAACAACAATAGCCACAGTAATATCTGGAATTAGTATGTTGTGTTCAGCAATAAGAGAAAATGAAGAAGCACAAGCAAAATTAAATGAAACTACAGAAAAATATAAAAAGATAAAGGAAGGCACTTATGAATATACAGACAGCAATATTGCAGGTTTAGAAAATGATAGAAAAGCAATAGAGGAACAAATAGAATTATATAACAAAATAGAAAATGCACAAAAAGAATACAATGAATTGTCAAGATTTTCTAAAGGGAGTTATTGGGCAGAATTTTCAAACGAAATAGAGTATTGCGAAGACGGAACTATAAAACTAAAGAAATCTGCATACGAGTTGAGACAAGAAATAAAAAGTGCTGAAAAGGCATTTGAAAAAGCACAAAAAAATAGTAAAAATTATGGAAATTCATTAGAAGAATTAAAAAGTAGGTTAAAAGAAACTACAGACTATCTAGAAAAAGCAAATGTAGTTAAAAATATAAGTAAGGCATTAGATATAAAAAGTGCAAAAACAAAACAAAAAGAAGCAGCACAATTAAAAGTCAGTGCTAATCAAATGCAAAATTATTTAAATATTGTAAAAAAAGGCGAGACATCTACTAGTGAATATCAGGATGCTGTCAAAGCATTAACAAAAGCATATCCAGAGGCAGCAAATGCTGAAGGTGTAATAATAAAGCAAGCTCAAAGGTTTATTGATGCAGAACAGTTAAAAGCAGATGAGGCATGGAAGGGTTCTCAAAACACCATAAACGCTTATATTTCAATGCTAGAAACTGCTTTACAGAGTGAAAGCGTTCAAAAACAAGTTGCTCAAAACATTGGAATATCTTATGAACAACTAGCTCCAAAACTTCAATCTGTTTTAGCTCTATTACAAGCAATGGCAGGATACACACCAGAAACAACACCTAGTGTCACTCCTACATCTATAAGTACACCTAGAAGAAGTTCTGGTGGCAGTTCTTATTCTAATAAACGTTTAGATAATTACAAAAAAGAAATAGAACATAAAAAGGCAATGGATCAGATAAGCCTACAACAAGAAATAAGTATGTATCAATATGCATTAAAGAATTATACTAAAACAGCAGATGAACGAATGGAATTAAGAGAAAAGATATATGATTTAAATAAAGAATTGGCACAAAAGGAAAAAGACTTATTAGATCAACAAACAGAAGATTACGAAGCATATATTCAAAAACAAAAAAATATGCATGGTGCAGCTTATGATATTAATGAACAAACAGCAGATTATAATAAAATAATACAAATGCATAAAAATTATTTAAATCAGATAATGAAAGATGAAAGATTGTCATTAGATGAAAGAAAAGAAATATACAGAGAGGAATTACAGACAATACGAGATTATGAACAACAGAAACGCGATTTAAGAGTAGAACAAATAGACAATACTGTATCCCACTTAACAAATGCTATTACGAAGCAATTAGAGGAAATGCAAGAAAAAGAAAAGAAAATTATAGATGAAAATTTAAAAGTAATAGAAGAATGGAAAGATGCCAGAATTGATGCTATTAATGAAGAGTATGATACAAGAATAGAAGCAATAAACAAAGAATTAGAAGCACTTAACAAAGCAGAAGAGCAAAAGACTAGAGATGAAGAAGATGCAGAATATGAAAGAAAAAGGAAACGTTTAGAAGAATTAATAGCTTTTGAACATGATACAACAACAAAAGCAAATTATCAAAAAGAATTAGATAAATTAATAGCAGAATATCAGAAAACTCTAGATTCAAGAGCGTTAGAAGATAAAAAAGAGGCTTTAAATCAGCAAAAAGAATTATTACAAGAAGAACAAGATAGTAAGGTGGAAGCTGTTGAGAAAGAAGCCGAAAAACAAACAGAAATATACAATAAACAATTAGAGAAACTTGAAAAATACTATGAAAGTCAAATTAATATGGCTCAAGATACAGCAGAAAAAATGCTTTTAAATGTTGAAAAAAATCAAAATACAATACTTAATCTTTTGAAAAACTATGGAAATGCATATGAAATAACAGGACAGACATTAGGAGAAAAGTTAGCACAAGGTATAAACGAAGGAATCGCAAGCAGGATAGAAAACATTATACAAAAAATACAAGATACAATAGATAATGGAATAGAAAGAAAATTGTTAGAATTTGCAAGTAGTAATTATAAATATAAAGCAGGGGCTAACAAACCTAAGACTCAAACAATTAATGTATATCAAACTAATAATATTGAACAAAACCCAGAAATGCCAAGTGAAACATATAGAAAACTACATAATGTAAGTGAAAATTTAGTAGCACAATTAAGAGCAGAAGGAATTTAGAGGTGATGAAATGCAAAAACTAGAAGTAATTAATTTAGCTTTAAATGAAAGTGTTATATTTGATAGTGTAGGAAATTCAGAAGAAGATATATTGTTGTCTCATATTGAAGGATTAGGACATCCACGGAGCAACTTCACAAAAAAGTCAAGGAGTGAATCAAGATGGGTGTAATAGTGAAGATAGCCTACTAAATGCAAGAGTTATCAAATTAAATGTAACAATTAGAACCAAAAGCAGATTAAAACTATATGAATTAAGACGTAAAATAATGAGAGTAATAAACCCTAAAACATATAATTATCAAACGAATAAAAGGGGAGAGTTGTTAATCTATTATATAAACGATTATAAAAAATATAGAATTTATGGAAAGGTTGAAGATAGTGCAGAGTTCAATGATAGAAAAAACAATCATGATACTGCAACTATCTCTTTTTATTGTCAAGATCCTTATTGGCTAGATGAAAAAGGACAAGACATTGATATAAAGTCTGTTTCAGGAGGATTAGAATTTCCTCTTAAACTTGCAACTACATTTTCTAATGTAAGTTTTTACAAAGAAATTGACAATATTGGAGATGTTGAAGCACCAGTTCAAATAGAATATGTTGGACCAGCTAAAAATCCAAAAATAACAAATAAAACTACAGGCGAATATATACAGCTTAATATGGAAATTGGAGAAAAAGAAAAATTAGTAATAGATACAAGGGAAGGTAAAGAAACCGTTAATCTTATAACACCAAATGAGACAAAAGATGTTTACAACGAAATAGATTTGACTTCTACATTCTTTAAATTAATAATAGGAAAGAACTTAATAGAGTATAGTTCAGATATAGAGGGAGCAAAAGATAAAGTAACAATAAAGGACTATACTAATAAGTATGTAGGTGTTTAATATGAATTGTATAGAGATAATAAACACTAATTTTAAACTTTTAGGGATTATTACTAATTTTGAAAGTTTAATTTGCATATGGAATTATTATGAAAGTGGAACATTTGAGTTAACTATTAATAAAAATAAGGCGAATACTAACAAACTAAAAAAAGATAATATGCTGATAGTTAACAAGAGAGATGATAAGATTCTCCTAATTGATAAGGTAGTTGTGTCAACTGAAAAAAATAGTAAAACAATGAAAGTAACAGGAACTTGCATAAAAGGTATTACCAAAAGAAGAATAGTTGCTACAAATGGATATGACAGGGTGTCAGAAGATTATGCAGAGAATATACAAAAACATTATTTGAAGAACCACTTAGTAGAAAGTTATTACGATAATATTAGAACACCAGAAAGAGATATTTCTTGGATTAAGATAGCTCCTTCACAAAATAGAGGAATCAAGACAGTATGGCAAGCAAGATTAACAAACTTACACGATGAATTAAAACATATAAGTGAAGACACTGGCCTAGGTTGGTATGGTTATTTAAGCAGAACTGAAAAATGTATTTATTTTGATAGCTTAAAAGGTACAGATAGAACAATAAATCAAGTAGAAAATCCAAATACACACGAATTTTTAAAAGATTTTACGCATGAACAATTACAAGCTTATACGCACGAACAATTACAAGGAACAATAAAACATCCTTATATTATATTTAGTGAAAAAAAGAAGAATTTACTTGAAGGAAGGACAACAGATGATAATTCTAATTACAAAAATGTAGGATATGTAGCAGGTAAAGGAGAAAACGAGGATAGACTTATAACTGTTTTAGGAACTGCAACAGGTTTTGATAGAAGAGAAGTTTTGATAGATCTAAATAATATAGAAGATGCAGACGAACTAAAAACGGAAGGACAAAAGAAACTAGATATATATAAAATAATTCAAAGTATAGAAGGAAAAGTATATCAAATTCCTAATATGGAATGGGAAAAAGATTTCTTTTTGGGAGATTTAGTAACACTTGAAAGCGATGGAATATATGAAGATAAACGCATAATTCAAGCAAAAGAAATATATGAAAGAAATAATAAAACTGTAGAACTAGGTTTTGGAGATAAAGTTCCAAGTCTAGGAGAAGAAATAAAGAGAATAATCACAAGACCTATAAGTTAGGGTTTAGGATTATGGAAAGGATATAATATGTCAAATATAACATTAAAGAGTTTTCCGTTTGATAGCATGGATGTTTTAAACTCTGAAAGTGGAAAAATGGAACCAGATAGACTTTATGAAGCAGAAATATTTAGAAAATATTTTGCTAAATTTTTGAGCAACGGAGTTTACTATGGAAAATATAAAAACTATGCAGAAAATGGGATGAAGGTTTCAGCAGCAGGAGGACTTAATATAAAAGTAAACGCAGGAGCAGGAATAATAGAAGGAGCAGATTTTGAGTGTGAAGAAGATAAAACATTTACATTAGAAAGACCTACATCAGGAAATCGCATTGATAGAGTAATTGTAAAACTAGATAAAACTCTAGCAGTAAGAGAAACACAACTTTATGTAAAAACAGGGAATGGAACAACCCCAGCTTCATTACAAAGGGATGACAATGTTTATGAAATTTGTTTAGCAGAAGTAACGGTAAAAAGTACTTCTAATATAGACGCTAGCGATGTTGTTGACAAAAGATTAGATAAGACACTTTGCGGAATAGTCAACTCACTAATCACAGTTGATGGAGAAGAGTTATATCAAAGATTTCAGGATTATATAGATACTGTTACTGAAAGTCTTGTAAGAAAAGATCAAGAAAACGTAACTATTACAGGTACATTTCAAGACAAAAATGGTAGGACATCAAAAAATGATTTTACAGATGAGTACAAAAATAAGTTAGACGGGATTGCATCAGGTGCTAATAAGACTGTAGTAGAAAATGTATTAACCAGTTCATCAACAACAAATGCATTAAGTGCTGCACAAGGTAAAAAACTTAAACAAGCTATAGATGATAAACAAAAAAATATATCAAAAGGAACAGGGATACCAAGTGGCGGAAGCAGTGGTGATATATATATTCAATATTTTTAAGAGGGAGGTGTAATACATGGCAGTTGTAGCCAATCAAAATCTTTCAGTAATAAGCACAAATGCAAGCAATAACACAGCTGTAGTAGAGTACAAGGTAACTGCAAAAACCAGTGGAGAATCATGGCAAGGATATACACAAGAGGGAACTTTTTACATAGATGGAGTAAAATATACAAGTTCATATACATTACCAGAAAATACAACTACAACAGTATTTTCAAAGAGAGTAACTATTAGCAATGCAAGTGGAAAAAAAGTTTCAGCATCATATAGTTTTTATACGACGCCATCATATGGAACTCTAACAGGGAATACCTCAGTTAATATCCCTGTACTATTAAAAACTCCACAAATCACATCATTAGCATTAAAAGATAGAAGCCTAGATAGTTTAACATTCAAATATGATTTAAACGAAAGTGCAAATAAAATATATTATAAATTATCAAACCAAAGTGAATATATCCAAATCGCAAGCAATAACAAGAGCGGAGAATTTACGATTAATAGTTTAAATCCTAATACAAGTTATACCATCAATTTTAAAGCAAGGAATACATCAGGAAACACTAATAAAGACGCAGATTTAGATGTAACAGGGACTACCTTTCAAATTGCTAAAATAAATACAATAAATGATTTTAAACATGGGGATAATGTTAATTTAAATATTACAAATCCGTCTAATTCACCAACTAGTTTAAAAGTATCAATAGATACAACAGAAATATTAAATCAAAATTTAGTAAGTGGAAACAATACAATACAATTTAATGATTCACAGTTGGATTCAATATATAAAAAATATAACAATAATAATAGTGTTTCTATTACTTTTAAAGTTATAACGAACAACAACTCTAACTATACAGATAAAAAAAGTATTGTCTGTACATTGAAAGGAAATCAAAAAACAATAAAGACTAATATAAATGGAATATGGAAACGAGGAAAAATTTGGACTAATATAAATGGAATATGGAAACAAGGAGTTGTTTGGGCCAATATAAATGGAACTTGGAGGAGGGGAATATAAATGTCAGATTATACAGAACATTATAATTTAAAGAAACCACTAAAAACAGAAAATTATGATGTAGATGTTGCCAATACTAATAATGATATTATAGATGAAAAAATATATAACAAAGTTGATAAAATTTCAGGGAAAGACCTATCAACAAACGATTTCACTAATGAGTACAAAAAGAAAATTGACAGGATAATTGAAGGAACAAAAGGCGATAGTGCATATCAAATAGCAGTGAAAAACGGTTTTGAAGGAACTGAGGAAAAATGGCTTGAAAGTCTTAAGGGAGATAAAGGAGAAAAAGGCGAATTAGTAGATTTAGTTAAAGAAGAAGAAGGAAAGAATATAAGTATAGAGAGTGCGAACTTACCAGCAATAGAAGTAAGTATAGAAGGCGAAAGCCAACAGGCAACGAGGAGTGGGAAGAACTTACTTGATAATACTGCGACTACAAAAATATCAAACGGAATAACATTTACTGTGAATAGCGATAAAACAGTTTTAGCAGATGGTACAAATGATACCTCTGCTAACAGCAGTTTGATTATCAATAGATATGATTTAAGCCCAGGAACATATATTCTAAACGGCTGTCCGAGTGGTGGTGCTAGTAATACTTATAGATTAGCTATCCAAGAGACAGGTAGTTACAGTGTTTTAGGTTCTATAGATATTGGCAATGGCAGTGGAGAATTTACAATAGATACTACAACAAACGTTCAAATAGCTATATTTATTCAGAAAGGTTTAATGGTAAATAATTTATTATTTAAACCAATGTTACGAAAAGCAACAATAGCTGATGATACATATGAACAATACGGAGCAAGCCCTAGCCCAGACTACCCAAGCCCAATAGAAAATGTAGAAGGAAATATAGAGTTTAAAGATGTATGGAAAAATTTAGTAAAACAAATGAATTGGAAACAGTTGCCAAGCATATCAACAGGAGCAACTGTAACAATAGTAAATGGCTATGGAACAGATTTCATAGAAGTCGATAATACAAAAAATTATATATTTAGTTATAGTGGAACAGCAGGTGCTAAATATGTAGTATATTATGATGAAAATAAAAACTTTTTAGGGTACGACACTAATTTGCAAATAGATAATTACAAAAATTGGAATGTAACAAAATATGTAAGACTAAGAATAGACTGTTCAGAAAATGCAGTAACAAATTTACAGCTAGAAATTGGTACAGTAGCAACCCCATACGATCCATACAAAGAACAAACAGTCTACTTCCCATTAGGAGAAGGACAAAAGCTAATGGAAGGAAGTTATCTAGCTGATGATGGAATACATCATACAAGGAAAAAAGTTGTGCTGGATGGAACAAAAACAGGTTGGTATACGCTTGCAAACCAAACTGGTACAAATACCTCTTACTTCTGTATACCTATAAGTAATATGAAAAAGGCGAGCACATTAATTTGTGATAAATTTATTAATCGAGCCGTTTGGAATACTGATGAAGAAGCCATTCAAAGTATTATAGATAATTTTATAAGATTAAGAATCAATACTAGCAGAGCAAGCACGGTTGCAGAGTTAAAAACTTGGCTATCAAACAACCCTATCATAGTAGAATACGAGCTAGCTGAAGAAGAAATAGTACCTTACACAGAAACCCAGAAAGAAGCGTGGAAGAAGATTAAGAATATGATTTTGTATAAAGGTACAAATAACATAAGCTGTACAGGAAAATTAAAAATAAAATACTATACAAACGAAGAAATGAACGAAATATACGCTAAAAAAGAAGATTTACACGAGCACGCCAATAAAAGTATTTTAGATCAGACACAAGAAGCTTTTACAACAGAACTTAAAAATAAATTAGACGGCTTAAATAATTATGTTTTGCCTGCTCCAACAAGCGCAACTTTAGGTGGGGTAAAAGCAGGGTCTAATATAACAATAGATGTAGACGGAACAATTAATGCGCAATTAGGTAGCGGCGGAGAAACATCAGCAAACAATTACGAGGACTTATCCAATAAGCCACAAATTGCAGGCATTACACTGCAAGGAAATAAGTCTTTAGCAGACTTAGGCATACAAGGCATAGAAACAGGAAAGGGATTATCAAGCAATGATTATTCAACAACAGAAAAGGCAAAATTAGCAGGAGTAGAAGCACAAGCCAATAAATATATCCACCCTAACACGAGTGGAAATAAACACATTCCTAGCGGTGGAAGTAGTGGTCAAGTGTTGAAATGGCAAAGCGATGGTACGGCAAAATGGGATAGCCTATCTTCTTCTGGAGAATTAGGCACAGATAATTTAAACACAAAAAAAATAAGTGGAATATATGCTCAATCAACAGCAACTAATTTTTTGAAATCGAGAAATTACCCGTTTGATCATGCTGACGGTTTTCCTTTTTTCGATATATTATTAGAAGTTAAAAATGCAGGAATGTATATAATGCAAGAACTTCATCTTTCTTACAAAATCTCAGTGCAGGGTCAAGAGGTAATTTCTTATTTTACTTATATGAGATTTTCAACCAATAATGGTTCAACGTGGTCAGCATGGCGAGGTCATGAAGGAACAACTACGCAATAAGAAGAGACTTTTTGAGAATTTAAAAGATAGTAGGAGGTGAGAAGATGCAAGATAACACAATAATGCTAATTCTAGGTTTTATAACAACGATGATTCCGATATTTACGGTAATTGTAAAACTAAACAATACAATAACAAAATTAAATGTTACAATTCAGGTTCTATCGGACCAAATGCATAAAGGCCAAGAAGATAGAACCAAGATACATAATCAGCTTAATAACCACGAAACAAGAATATCAATTTTGGAAAATGAAAGGAGGGAAAGATAAATGGATTTATCAATATTAACACAATACATAAGTATTGTTGTAGTAGGAATATGTTTATGTGTAGGTTTTGTTATTAAAAATAGTCTTGATTTTATACCAAACAAGTACATACCATTAATCATGCTAATATTAGGTTTAGCAATTAATGTATTAATGAACCTAAATGGGATAAATGCAGAAGTAATACTAACGGGAATGTTTAGTGGACTAGCTTCTACAGGTCTATACGAAATGTTTAAAAATTTAATATACAAGGAGGGAAAATAATGAAAATAATAGAAAATAATTTTAAGTTTGGTACAATGGATATAAGAAATACAACAGAACAAAT
>ERZ773224.1648-NODE-1648-length-26532-cov-10.864939_pt1 | contig 26532 bp, 25 predicted proteins | sample MGYA00580526_ERZ773224 | MGnify/ENA primary metagenome ERZ773224 (study PRJEB29015, sample SAMEA2737743) | human gut metagenome | biome: human gut; feature: human-associated habitat; material: faeces | place: China | collected 2012 ... | reverse complement strand
TAAAAATTTCTAATTCAATTATTTTCAATTCTAAAATTTGATTTTAATATTATTTACTTTTTTATTAGTTTTTTAACGTTAAATATAGAAAAGTGCTAAAAACCTTAAGACAAAAACCCCGTCCCAATGTCTAATTATATCTTATAGTTCTATATATGATTTTGGCCATAATTTTATATATTGAATCATTTAATGGGTAACACCTGTGAAGGCCATATAAATTCAAGTTGCTGCTTTTATTAATCTTATTATCAGTTAAATTTTGTATATAACCTTGCTCTTTTAATTTTTCTTCTTGCTCTGTAGTATATAATCCATATGGATATGTAAATATTTTTGTATTTTCTTTTCCTAATTTTTCTTCTATTTCATTATAAGATTTATTTACATTATCACAAGCATCTTTAGTGCTTATTTTTGTAAATTCCGGATGATCCACACTATGTGATGCAATTGTAACTAATCCGCTTTGTTTCATTTCCTTTGCTTGTTCCCATGTAATTACGTCTTGGTTACCCATATTTTTATTAATAATAAATATTGCAAATGGTATATTATATTTCTTAGCTATAGGATATGCATTTTTATATACTCCTTCATAGCCATCATCAAATGTTATTAAACATGATTTTTTGTATATTTTTTTATTCCCTTTTTTATATTCTATTAAATCATTATAATTTATAAAATGATATCCTACTGTTTGTAATCCAGTTAATTGCTCTTCAAATGTTTTTTTAGTTGTTTGCATATAATCGTATGCTATTTGGGACTCGTCACTTACAATATTGTGATAAACAAATATTGGTATGTCTAATTCCTTTTCTCCTATATAATATTGATTATTTATTGTAATTCTATCATAGCAAATAAATCCAGCACACAATACTAATATCGAAATTAATATTCCTATAACAATTCTCTTTATTTTACTTTTCATTTTATTTCCCCTTACCTAAAATATTCTAACACAAATTAATAAAATGTAAATATAAAAAATAAAAAAATAAAGCTCTCATTTTTATGAGAGCTTTGGAGATTAATTTAGGAAAAATTTAATCTCCTTCATAGTCATCATAGTATATTGAATTGCTACTGGTCATCAGCATTATTATGCCAAAGACCAAAATTCCTACGAGACTTGCCATAGTTACACCTACGGCGATAAGTACTTTTTTCATAGAGAAAACCTCCTTGTTGAAAATAATATTTTTGTCAAACCTATTGAAGGTTTAAGCACTTAACTTATCTAATAGTTTTTATTTAAACTTCTTTAATATTTTATCAAATTTAATATGATTTTGCAAGCATTACTTTCAAGTAATCCATAAAACCTGTTGTTATCAATCAATTATTTAAATAATTTGCAATTTATTGCCATTTAAACCCGGAACTGGTGGCAATTTTTATTTTATGGTAATTACTCTATTTTCTTTTAGGCTTTTCTTCACGTCAATAACTCTTTGATTCTCTGAGCCTTTCCATTTTAATGTTGGGTTATGCAATTCATCTACATATTGTCCATCTACTAAGACATCCAAATATTTTGTAATTTCTTTGTATTTTAAATCTTTATCAAATAAATAACCAGACCATGCCCATAAGTTTTTATTAGGAAATTTTTCTTTAAATGCTTTTGCAAGTTTTGTCGTTCCTTCTATATTAGCAGAATTCATTGGTTCTCCACCAAGTATAGATAAACCTTCTACATTTTCATTTTCACATAATTCTAAAACTCTTTTTATTGTTTCATCATTAAATTCTTTTCCACCCTTAAAGTCATGTGTTTCTGGATTAAAACAGTTTTTACAATTAAATGTACATCCTTGCATAAATATTGATACTCTAACTCCTGGTCCATCTGATATGTCCATTTTTCTAATTTTATTATATCTCATAGCTTTCTTTATGTCCCTTCTTTTTATTCATCATCTTTGTTATCTATGTGTAAAACTCTTTCTTTTATTTCTTGTGTTCTTCCTTTGTTCCAGAAATTACTTCCAATATACCCACATGTTCTTCTTGCTACATTTAATGTATTATGGTCTCTGTTTCCACAATTTGGGCAATACCATTCTAAATTATCATCAATTTGTATTTCTCCATCAAAACCACATTTTTGACAATAATCTGATTTTGTATTTAATTCAGCATACATAATATTGTCATAAATAAATTTGATGATTTGAATAACAACTTCTAAGTTATTTTGTAAGTTTGGAGTTTCTACATAAGATATTGCTCCTCCTGGACTTAATTTTTGGAATTCACTTTCTAATTTTAATTTTGAAAATGCATCTATTTCTTCAAATACAGGAACATGATAAGAGTTTGTTATATAGTCTCTGTCTGTAATTCCTTCTATTACTCCAAATCTATTTTTTAAACATTTTGCAAATTTGTATGTTGTTGACTCAATTGGTGTTCCATATACACTGTAATCAATATCTTCTTTTTCTTTCCATTCCTTACATCTTTCATTCATTTTTTGCATTACTTGAACTGCAAATTCTTTTCCTCTACCATTATCTGTATGACTATCTCCTGTCATATATTTTACACATTCATATAATCCTGCATAACCAAGTGAAATTGTTGAATAGCCTCCATGTAATAATGGATGTATGCTTTCACCTTTTTTTAATCTTGCAAGTGCTCCATATTGCCATAAGATTGGTGCAATGTCACTTGTTGCTTTAGAAAGTCTTTCATGTCTTAATTGTAATGCTTTATGACATAATTCAAGTCTTTCATCATATATTTTCCAGAACTTGTCCATATCACCTGAAGATGATAATGCAACATCTACTAAGTTTATTGTTACAACACCTTGGTTAAATCTACCATAATATTTTGGTTTATTTGTTGCTGGATCAACATAAGGTGTTAAAAATGAACGACATCCCATACATGGGTAACAATTTCCATTTCCATTTTTATCCACTTTTAATTCTAACATTTTCTTTTCTGATATGTAATCTGGTACCATTCTTTTTGCTGTACATTTTGCTGCAAGCTCTGTTAAATACCAATATTTGCTATCTTCTGTTACATTATCTTTTTCTAGAACATATAATAGTTTTGGAAATGCTGGCGTAATATATACACCCTTTTCGTTTTTCATTCCAACAATTCTTTGCTCTAAAAATTCTTTTATTATCATTGCTAATTCTTCTTTATATTCTTCTGTTTCTCCTAAATAAAAGCATACACTTAAAAATGGTGATTGTCCATTTGTTGTTGTCATTGAATTTATTTGATATTGGAATGTTTGTACTCCATCTTTAATCTCTTTTGCTAAATCTTCTTTTGCATATTTTATACAATCTTCTTTACTAAATTTTCTATCTTCATATTTTTTCAAATAAAAGTTATAACTATCTCTTACAAATGGTGCTAAATGTGTCATTGTTACTGTAGCTCCACCATATTGACTAGATGTTACTGCTGTTATAATTTGTGTTGCTATTGTCATTGCTGTTAAAAATTTATGTGGTTTTTCTATCATTACACCATTAATATTTGTACCATTTTGCAACATGTCTTCTAGATTTATTAAATCACAATTATGTAATGCATTTTGTGCAAAATAATCTGCATCATGAAAATGTATAATTCCCTCATCATGTGCTTTTACTATGTCTTCAGGAAGTAAGAATCTTCTTGTTATATCTGTACTTGTAATTCCAGCTAAATAATCTCTTTGTGTTGTTACTAATTTTGCATTTTTATTAGAATTTTCATTATTCCAATATTCACTTTCACCTTCTATTAATTCTTTTATAGATTGGTCTGTTGTATTTGCTTTTCTTACTAATGCTCTTGTATATCTATATGTTATGTATTTTTTTGCTAATTCATATTTTCCAATTGACATTAATTGTTGTTCTATAATATCTTGAACATCTTCAACTAGAATTCTTTTTTTGTCTAGTTCTTCAATATAATTTATTATTTCTTCAATTTCTTCTTTTGTGGCTTTTTCTTTTCTTCTTACTTCATTGTTTGCTTTTCCAATTGCAACTCTTATTTTTTCTGGATCATAATCAACTATTGTTCCGTCTCTTTTTATAATTTTCACTTTTCTTCCTCCTTTTATTTGATGAGTAAATTATAACACAAAACAAATTAAAAAAAGTTGCAATTGCAACTTTTTTATTTTTGTTTTAAAAAAATGTAATTATTTCTAAGTAATTTTGTTTTATTACATTTATGTTACAAATATATTACAAAAATTACATGATGTTTTATGTTTAGTTTTCTAATAATTTCTCCAATTCTTTAATCTTATCTCTCAATTCTGCAGCTTTCTCAAATTCCATTGCTGCAGCATAATTTAGCATCTCATCTGTTAATTTATTTATTGTTTCTTTAACATCTTCTTGTTTTTCTAATTTATATTCAACACCAATATCTTGCGTAAGTGTTGCTTTTATCGAATCTCTAATATCTTTTTTAATAGTTTTTGGTGTTATTCCATGTTTTTTATTATATTCTTCTTGTATTTTTCTTCTTCTATTTGTCTCTGTTATAGCCTTGTCCATAGAATCAGTTAATTCGTCTGCATACATAATAACTGTTCCATCTGTATTTCTTGCAGCACGTCCAATTGTTTGAATAAGAGAACGCTCTGAACGAAGAAATCCTTCTTTGTCAGCATCTAATATTGCAACTAAAGAAACCTCAGGAATATCTAGTCCCTCTCTTAACAAATTAATACCAACTAATACATCAAATTCTCCAAGTCTTAATTTTCTTATTATCTCCATTCTTTCTAAAGCTTTAGTATCTGAATGTATATAATTTACTTTTATATCTAAGCTTTTTAAATATGATGTTAAATCTTCTGCCATTTTCTTTGTTAATGTTGTAACTAAAACTCTTTCATTCTTTTCTATTCTTATTCTTATTTGTTCTAGCAAGTCATCTATTTGGTTTGTAACAGGTTTTACTATAACTTTTGGATCCAACAATCCTGTAGGTCTTATAATTTGTTCTACAACATTATCTTTAGCTTTTTCTTTTTCATATTCTGCAGGTGTTGCACTAACAAATATTACTTGGTTTAGCCTTTCTTCAAATTCACTAAATTTTAATGGTCTATTGTCAAATGCAGAAGGTAATCTAAATCCATAATTTACAAGTGATTCTTTTCTAGATCTATCGCCATTATACATTGCTCTTACTTGTGGAATTGTTGCATGGGATTCGTCAATTAAAAGTAAGAAGTCATCTGGAAAATAATCAAATAAAGTATATGGTGGACTTCCTGCTGGTCTTTGACTTATATGCCTTGAATAATTTTCTATTCCAGAACAAAATCCTGTTTCTTTCATCATTTCTATATCAAAATTTGTTCTTTCTTCTATACGCTGTGCTTCTATTAACTTATTTTGTGATTTAAAATACTCTATTCTTTCTTCTAATTCCTCTTCAATTGTTTTTATAGCTTTTTCCATTTTATCTTTACTAGTTACATATTGTGAAGCTGGTGGAATTAATATATGCATTCTAGTTCCAATTCCCTTTCCAGTTAATGGATTTATTTCTGTAATTTTTTCTATTTCATCTCCCCAAAATTCAACTCTTACAGCAGATTCACTTTGTGAAGAAGGATAAATTTCTAAAATGTCTCCTTTTGCTCTAAATGTTCCTCTTTTAAAATCTATCTCATTTCTTGTATATTGCATATTTATCAACTTTTTCATTACAGCATCTCTTGATTTTTGCATACCAGGTCTTAGTGATAACATCATTTCTTGGTAATCTACTGGGTCTCCTAATCCATATATACATGATACAGAAGCAACTATTATTACATCTCTTGTTTCAAACAATGATAATGTTGCTGAATGTCTTAATTTATCTATTTCGTCATTTATTGATGAGTCTTTTTCTATATATGTGTCTGACTGTGCTATATAACTTTCTGGTTGGTAATAATCATAATATGAAACAAAATATTCAACATTGTTTTCTGGAAAAAACTCTTTGAACTCGGAATATAATTGTCCGTGCTAGTGTCTTGTTATGTGCTAAAACAAGTGTTGGCTTTTGTACTTTTTGAATTATGTTGGCCATTGTAAAAGTTTTTCCAGATCCTGTAACTCCTAGAAGTGTCTGAAATTTCTTACCTTCTTTAATTCCGTTTGATAAGTATTCAATTGCTTGTGGTTGATCTCCTGTTGGCTTATATTGCGAATGTAATTTAAACATATTTCCACTTCCTTTATTGATATTCAATCTTTTAAATAATTTTTTCTAATATAATATTAATCCTTTAAAATAAGGTTCTTTTAGTAATTACTGCTAAAAGAACCTTATAAAATTATTTTACATCTTTAAATTTATTATATTTTACAACTCCAACTAATCCAACAACCATTACTAGCAAAATTCCCCCTATTATTGCCATGTCTTTTCCTGCTTTAGGTAATGTTTTTTGTGAAGTTGTTGTATCTTCTTTTTTAGGTGTTTCATTTGTTGTTCCTCCATTATTTGGATTTTCAAGTGAAACTTCTTTACTATTTAACACTAATTTATAGTTTCCATCTATTTTTGTTGATGTTATCTCATTGTCTGAAATAACTTCATATATTGATATATATAATTTTCCATTTGTAACATCTAATTCATATGGAAGTTTTGTTATATCTAAGTCTAATGTGTAATCTCCATTACTTCCTTTTTTAAATGATTTTGCTGCCATCCATTTTTCGCTTGTTATTTCTGGTAATGCAGCATTTTTACTTGATGATAAATAGTAATATATTTTACGTTTTACACTGTCATTAGAACTTATGTTAGAAAATGCTATCTCTTGTTTTGTATTATTTATAAGTACTTTACTCAATTTCATTTGTGAGAAATCTGAAAATTTAGAATTCTCACTTATATTCCATGTAAAATTACTATCTAAATAATTATATAACATCTTTCCTGTTGAGCCCACACTTGCTTGATATAAACTAACATCTTCTATTGGGTAGTATTTTCCATTTTCATCGTCAAAAACTGCATATACAAAATAATATTGTTTATCTTTTAAATTCATTTCAGATACAATAGATTTACTATCATTAGCAGATATAATTTTAGTATAAACATAAGATGTTTGTTGTTTTGCATAATTTAATAAATTTTCTAATGAATTTGATTTTCCATTTTTTATGTTTTGTAATATAGTATTATCATTTACACTGCCAACTTTTATATTTACCTTCCTATTATTTTTATTTGATCCATCATTATATGTGTTCCAATTTATACCTGTTATAACCTCACTAAATGAAAAATTAATTCTTTGACCTATATTTTCTAAATCAGGTCTTTTAACTTTTTTAGACTGTAATACAACCTTTGATTGCCCATTTGTTGTTTCTTTAAATGATACATATATATCACCATTTAATTGTAATTTAAGAGTTATATTAGAATCGCTTGAACTCATTTTATCTTTGTCAAAAAAGCTCCATTTGGTATTATCATTTACATCTACTATTTCACTACTATTTTGTATAGCATAATAGTAATAATTATCTGATTTTAAATTTACATTAGATAAATTCAAATCATAAATATTTAAATTTTCATGTTTTTTAAACTCTATTTTTGCATTGCTAAAATCTGTCCATTGTATTTCATTATCTGCATAAGCTATTTGGCTTATTCCTAATAATAATAAAATTATTATTAAAGTACTTAGTATTTTTTTCATATGTAACATATATATTCCCCCTAAAATTTTTAATTTTTTTATTTTCTACTATAATTTTATACTATTCAACATTTTTAGTCAATAGTTTTTTATTTATTATTTTTTTATATTAATATATATCTTAAACGTATTGGTTTTGTAATATTCATAAACATATGAATAAAAGTTTTTCATATATTTTATAAGGGTGATAGAATTTGAAAAGAATAAAAACATTTTTTATAAATACTATTATTTTATTATTTTCATCAATACTACTTAGATTAATAGCAATGTTTTTTAATATATATATAACCCAAAAAATTGGTGAAGAGGCTCTTGGAGTTTTTCAGCTTATAATGTCAGTTTATCTATTTGCTATAACATTTGCATGTTCTGGAATAAATATTGCATCTACAAAAATAATAGCAGAAGAACTTGCAATTGGAAATAAAACAAGCATAAAAAAAATAACCTCAAAATGCATTTTTATAAGTTTTGTTACAGGCATTTTAGCAAGTTTACTACTATTTTTAGTAGCTAATATTGCTATAAAATATTGCATGCACAATTTAATTAGTAAATCTGTTATTTATTTAATATGTATTGCCCTTCCTTTTATTTCTATGTCATCTGCAATTACTGGCTACTTTATGGCTATTAGAAAAGTATATAAAAATGCTATTCGGAAGGTTTTTTGAACAATTAATTAAAATTATAGCTATCTCATTTTTGTTAAGTTTATATTTACCAAATCGGTTTAGATTATGTTTGCTATTCTCTTATTTTGGGTGATGTTATATCTGAAATTGGGTCATTTATTTTTAATTACATATTATATAAAATTGATTTTAAAAAAAGCATTAGTAACAGGTCTTTTTTACCATCTCCAACAAAAAGAATTCTAAGAGTTTCTATTCCTGTTGCTTTTGCATCTTACATACGTTCTGGATTATCAACATTAAAGCAAATTTTAATACCATATAGTCTTGAAAAAAGCGGAATTAACTGTACTAGTGCTATTTCAAAATATGGTATTATAACAGGAATGGTTATGCCTATAATATATTTGCCTAGTGTTTTTATAGAATCATTTAGTAGTTTACTTATTCCAGAATTTTCACGTTATTTTGCAAAAAAAGATTATAAAAGAGCAAAACAAATTACCAAATTTATTTTGCTCTTAACATTACTTTTTTGTATTTTTTTAAATATACTATTTTTTGTGTTTTCAAAAAATATATCTATATTAATTTATAAAAATGATTCTATTTCAACATATTTAAAGACATTATCTTTTGTTATTTCATTTTTGTATATTGATATAGTAATTGATAGTATATTAAAAGGATTAGATAAACAAGTTCCTGTAATGATTATTAATGTTATTGACTTAGTTGTAAGTATATGTTTTATTTATTTTTTTGTACCTATTTTAGGAGTTACAGGTTATGTTGTATCTATATTTTTAAGTGAAGTTCTAAATTTTGTTTTAAGTGCTTTGGTTTTATATAATGCATTTAAAACTAATTATAATTCAAATTGAGAATTATAAAGTTCTGCATATGCACCTTGTTTTTCCATTAATTCTTCATGGTTTCCTTGTTCTATTATGTTTCCTTCTTTCATAACTAAAATAAGGTCTGCATTTTTTATTGTAGAAAGTCTATGTGCAATTATAAATGATGTTCTTCCCTCTGTTAATTTGTCCATAGCAATTTGAACAAGTTCTTCTGTTCTTGTATCAACATTTGAAGTAGCCTCATCTAGTATTAAAAATGGTGAATCTTGAATCATTCCTCTTGCAATTGTAAGTAATTGTCTTTGCCCTGCTGAAATACCATCATTTTCTCCTAAAATAGAGTCATAGCCTTTAGACAATGTTCTAATAAAATGGTCCAAACCTACTTCTTTACATACTTCTTTTACTCTTTCATCACTTACATTTTCTTGGTTATAAATTATATTTTCCTTAACAGTTCCCTCAAATAGCCATGTATCTTGAAGTACCATTGTAAATAAATCATGTATATTTTCCCTTGTTAGCTCTTTTGTAGAAACTCCATCAATTTTTATGTCACCAGAATTAATATCATAAAACTTCATAAGCAAATTTACCATTGTTGTTTTTCCTGCTCCTGTAGGACCTACTATTGCTATTTTTTGTCCTGGATTTGCAACAGCTGTAAAGTTTTTAATTGTAGGTTTATCATTATCATCATATTGAAATACTACATTTTGGAACTCAATTTTTCCTTTTACATTTTCTTTTTCTAATTTTTTAGTTATTTGGTTTTGAGATGGCATTTCTTTTTCATCAACAAATTCAAATACTCTTTCACTAGCAGCTGCTGTTGATTGAAGAGATGTCATACTTTGTGCTATTTGTGCTAGAGGATTTGTAAATAATCTAACATATGTTATAAATGCAATTATTACACCAAATGAAATTACATTATTCATTGTAAGTAATGCACCTACTATACATACTGCAACATAACCGAAATTTCCTATAAATCCCATCATTGGTTGCATTATTCCTGATAAGAATTGACTTTTTTGGTTTGCTTCACATACTTTATTATTTAATTTATCAAATTCGATATCTGACTCCCTTTTTCCATTATATGCTTTTACAACATTTAGTCCTGAATATATTTCTTCTATATGACTATTTAAATTACCAAGTTCAGTTTGTTTTGCAACAAAATATTTTTGTGATTTTCCAAGTATTGCAAACATTCCCATAAACCCTAATAAGCTTGACAATATTGCAGTTAAAGCCATTATCCAATTTGTGTAAAACATCATTATTATTGAGCCTAAAAATAAAGTTATATTACTTACTAAGCTTCCCAAAGATTGATTCATTGTTTGGGCAATTGTATCAACATCATTTGTTACCCTTGATAATGTGTCCCCTGCTTGATGCTTGTCAAAATAACTAAGTGGTAATTTATTTATTTTATCTGATATTCTACCTCTTAAGCTTCTTGCAAAATAGTTTGCAACATTTGTCATGCAAATTCCTTGTATAAATGTAAATATTGCACTTGCTGAATATAGCATAACTAAAAATATTGCTATTGCTTTTATTTTGTCAAGATCCATTGCTTGAATTATAAGACCTTTTTGAATTTCATCTGTTAATTCAGATAATTTGTTTGGCGCAGATATTGAAAGTACTGCACCTGCAATTGCTAAAATTAAAGAGATTATTATTAAAACCTTATAACCTTTTAATTCTTTTAGTAGTCTTTTTACTGCTTGTTTAAAATCTTTTGCTTTTTCTCCTGTCATTGCTCCTCCAGGGCCTCCTGGTCCTCTCATTTGAGCTCTACGAGGATTTTTTGTTTCATTACTAGCCATTTTCTAATTCCTCCTTTGACAATTGAGATAGAGCTATTTGCTTATATACTTCGCAATTTTTTAATAACTCTTTATGTGTTCCTTGACCTACACATTTTCCATCATCTAATACAATAATTTTGTCTGCATTCATAATTGTTCCAATTCTTTGTGCAACAATTAAACTTGTTGCATCTTTTGTATAATTTTTTAGTTCTTTTCTTAAAACACTATCTGTTTTATAATCCAATGCTGAAAAACTATCATCAAATATATATATTTCTGGATCCCTTGCTACTGCTCTTGCTATTGCTAATCTTTGTTTTTGCCCTCCAGATATATTTGTACCTCCTTGTGCAATATGAGCATTGTAAGAATTATCCATTTTTTCTACAAACTCTGTGCCTTGTGCAACTTCAATTGCTTTTTTTACTTGTTCTATAGTTGGTTTTTGTTTTCCATTATCTCCATACTCAATATTTGAAGTTACTGTGCCATTAAACATTACAGCTTTTTGTGGTACATATCCTAATTTATTGTGTAAATATTCTAAAGAATAGTCTTTTACATTTACTCCATCAACCAATACTTCTCCTTCTGTTGCATCATAAAATCTTGGAACTAAATTTATTAATGTAGATTTCCCACTTCCTGTTGATCCAATAAATGCTACTGTATCACCTTTATTTGCTTTAAAGGAAATGTTTTGTAGTAAATATTCATCTGCATCTGGATATTTAAAACATACATTTTTAAATTCTACAGTTCCTTTTTCATCTTTACTGTTTTTTGTTATATTTCCATCTTTTATACTTGATTGTGTTTCTAATACTTCATTAATACGATTTGCAGATACTTGTGCTCTTGGAAGCATCATAAATATCATTGCAAGCATTAAAAAAGACATTATTACTTGAAGGGCATATGAACTAAATACAACCATATCTCCAAATAAAACTATTTTATCAGCCATTGCAGCTTCATTTATTAAATATGCTCCAACAAAATATATTCCAAGTGTAACCATATGCATTACCATATACATTACAGGTTGCATTATAGCAAATGCTCTTTGGTTAAATAATTGTTGTTTTGTTAAATTATTATTTGCTTGTTCAAATTTATCTTCTTGATATTTTTCTGCATTAAATGCTCTTACAACCCTAATTCCTGTTAAGTTTTCCCTTGTAACTCCATTTAATTTATCAATTAATTTTTGAACCTTTTTAAATCTTGGAAGTACTATAACCATAAGTACTATTATAACTGCTAATAACATTACAACTGCTGCTCCAGTAATTGCACTCCATTGCCAACTTTTATTTAATATTTTTGTTACAGCCCATATTGCAGTTATTGGTGCTTTTATTAATAATTGCAACCCCATTGCAATTAACATTTCTATTTGTGTTACATCATTTGTTGTTCTCGTAATTAAGCTACTTGTAGAAAATCCTTTTACTTCATGCATTGACAAATTTTCTACTTTTTCAAATATTTTTTTTCTTATATTCATTGAAAATACAGAAGATATTTTTGATGTTATATACCCTGTAATTATTGCTGCAACCAAACTTCCAAATGCACAAGCAAGCATATAACCACCATTTATAAGAATGTCTTCCATTTTGCTTCCTTCTTTTTGAACCAGCTGTGTTATTTCAGACATATAATCTGGCATTTTAAGTTCAAGCCATACTTGTGTAATAACTAAAAATAAACAAACTAATGCTAATAGCCATTGTTTTTTTGTTGCATTTTTTAATAGTTTTAACATTTTTCTTTTTCCTCCTTGTATGTATTTTTATCATTTTTTTTTGCAATTTGTCAACATTATTATACATATATTCACAAACATTTCACATTTCTAAAAAAATAAAAAAGATTTTTCAATCTTCTTTATTTTTTCTAATTTTTTCAATCTTGTCTTTAATATTCCATTTTGTATATTGTACTTTTTCTTTAATATTTGGGAATGCATCAACAAGTCTTCTGTGAAATTTGGATTTATTATGAATAATATTTCTTACCTTTTCTGAAATTTCTATAGTATTATCTTTTATTTCATTAGAAACCTGTTTTAAATTTAGTATTATTTTATATGAAACAATATTGTCTACTATATGAATCATAAGTAAGCATATTATAATTATATCTTGAATATTTGATGGAATATTATTTATTTTACTTGTTAAAAATGGATTTATAATGTAAATTATTAAAATACTTGCTATTCCAAATAAAAATAAATTTTCCAAACATATTCTACCATTTATGTTAAATTTCTTTTTACTATAATCCCACCATCTAGCGTGAAAAAATTTTTCCATAAAATAACTTGTAAAATATTCTAAAACTCCACATATAATTATTGACATAATAAATGTAGCAATTATATCATCTTGGTATTTTTTTAGAAGCAAACTAACAAATACTACTCCATAACCATATATTGGGCATATTGGTCCTATAAGAAATCCTCTGTTTACAAATTTTTTATTTTTTATCGAAATCATGGTTGATTCCATTACCCAACCAGCAATTCCATATATAAAGAAAATTAATATATATAATTTTATTGTTTCTAACATACTATATTCTCCTTAAACTTCTTTTGTTTCTTTTTTACTTACCATTTTACATATAAGTTCTGCTGTTTCTTCTACACCAAATGTATCACTATTAATACATATATCATAGTTTGAACAATCATTCCAGTTATTATTTGTATAATATTTATAATGATTAGCTCTTAACTTATCAATTCTTTTTATTTCTTTTTTAGCATTTTCTTTATTTAGCCCATAAAATGTAGTTGCTCTTTTTATTTTATCTTCCATATTGCTATATATAAACACTGTTGTTATATCTTTTCTATCTTTTAAAACAAAATTTGCACATCTTCCAACAATAACACAAGATTCTTTTTTTGCAACATCTTTTATTAATTCTGATTCTTTTAAAAACAATTCATCTGCATTATTTAATCCAAAATAATAACCACTATTTAACATAGATAATGTTTCCATTTTTTGCTCATTATTTTCAATATATTCTTCTGACAAGCCTGTTATATTTGATAATTCATTCACAAAACTTTTGTCATATAATTTAATTCCAAGTTTTTTTGCAATTAATTTTCCTATATATCTTCCTCCAGATCCATATTCTCTTGCAATTGTAATTACTACATGATCTTCGTTATTTTCATTTTGTATTATTTCATCTACTTGTTTTGTACTTTCTACATTTACTTTATTTAAGTTTTTATATTCTAAAATAAGCAATATTGCAGCTATTACAAATGCAAGTCCATCAGCCACAGGTCCAGCACATAAAGCTCCAATAATTCCAAACATTTTACTTAAAATTATCATAGCTGGTATTAAAAATAATATTTGTCTAGATAATGACAATATTGCACTTTTAATACTTTTTCCAATTGCTTGAAAAAATATTCCAGATGGAATTTGTATTCCATTACAAATAACAAGCATCAAATAAATTCTAAATCCAAGACAAGCAAATTCCATATAATTTTCATCACCTGTACCAAATATAGATATTAATTTATCTGGTATAGTTTGGAATAGAATAAATGCAATTGTACTTATTCCTAAACTTGTTAACAATACATATTTTAAAGTTTCTTTTACTCTTTTTGTTTTTCCCGCACCATAATTGTAACCAATTATTGGCTGAGCACCTGCTGCTATTCCTATAATAATACTATTTAATATTTGACTTATTTTCATTACAATTCCAAGTACAGTAATTGGTATTTCTGCGCCATATTTTGAGTCACTTCCATATTTTCCAAGCACATTGTTTTCACAAGCAATTACTAATACAATGCTCATTTGTGTTATAAAACTACTAACTCCTAAACTAGAAACTTTTTTTATAACATTAAAATTTGGTTTAAATATTTCTTTTTTTATTATAACAGACTTAAATCTTTTAATATATAAAATATTTATTAAAAATGTAACAAATTGACTTATAACAGTTGCAATTGCTGCACCCTCTACTCCCATATTAAATACAAATATAAATATAGGATCTAATATAGTATTTAAAATTGCACCACTTACCATTGAAATCATTGCATATTTTGGATTTCCATCTGCTCTTATAATAGAGTTTAATGTTGTCCCAATCATCATAAAAGGTAAACCTATTGCAATTATTCCACCATAAGGTACTGCATATTTTTCTAAATTTTCTGTACATCCAAAAACATTTAATAATTGTGGCAAAAATATTAAGATTCCTACACACAATAATACAGAAATTATTATAGAAATTAATATTCCGTTTGCCACACCTTTACTTGCTTCTTCTTTTTTCTTTTCACCAAGTTTTAAACTTAAATATGCAGAAGCACCATCTCCAAACATTAAAGCAAATGCAAGGCATACCATTGTAAGAGGAAATACTACATTTGTTGCTCCATTTCCTAAATATCCAACTCCCCAACCTATAAATATCTGGTCTACAATATTATAAAGTGAATTTACCAATAATGATATTATACAGGGAATGGAAAATCTTTTAATTAGCTTTGATATTTTCTCAGTTCCTAATATATTTTCTTCTTTTTCCATTATTTTCCTCCTTTTTTCTTTTTGAACTCAAAGGAGAATTTTATCACATAAAATAAAAAAAGTCAAATATCAAAATCTAAATTTTTCCCAAAAAAATAAATTCAATTTACTTTTTATAAATTGAATTTATTTTTTTATTTTTTATTTAACATCTTCAACTTTAATTGTTAAAACTTGATTTAACTCGTCATCTGTTATTTCATCTGTTTGTCTTAATTCAAAATCAAGAACATATTTTTCAGATACTTCTGTCCATACATATGTTGTAGAATGTTCTGTTGTAGAACTTCCATATTTATATGATAATGTAGCAGAATAAAAATCTATTCCATTTATTGTTGTTTTAGCCATTTCAGTTAAAGTAACATCTTTATAAAGATCCCCTTTTTCTAAAGAGTCTTTATTTGCTTTAAGTGATGTATAGTAAGCATCTTTGTTTGATATTTTAGATGAAATTCTAATTGAAGCATTTCCTTTTTCTAGTGTTTTATAATTATCTGAAGTTTTTCTAACAGTATATCCTGTTGGAATATTATATGTTATTTTATTTTTACTATCATATGTTAAAATTTCATTATCTTTTATATCATCTTCTTTTGTTGTTTTATTATTTAATATACTGTTTGATGTACTTGGTTTTATAGATGATGTTAATAAAGAATTTGAATATGATTGTACTAATTTATATAATTGTGATTTTTGGAAATTATTCATTAATTTCTTTTGATCTGCTGATGATAAATCTTCAGCTTCCACACTATTTTTTGTATCTGCTTTTTCAATTTCTTCATTAAATTTTTGGCTATATTCTAAATTCATAGCAAATTTTCCAACACTGTCTATATTTAATTCAAATGTAAGTTTTCCTTCATTTTCATTTTTTTCTTCTATATTTATTTTACCAGATGCCATTTTTGCATTATTTAATAATGCTTCTATTTCGTAATTATTTTCTGCATTTTTTGTAACACCTAATGTTACAGCTTGGTAGCTAGCATTTACTGTTACAGAACATTTTACAACATCATGCATAAATCCTTGTGTATATAAATTAAATTCTATAGTTGCATCTTCATCGCTTAAATCTATATCATCTAATTCGTCTAATATGTCTTCTAAAGTTTGTGTTATTGTTTCTTTTTCTTCAAAACTATTTATAAAGTTTTGATTAGATTTTAAGTTATTAACAAGTGTTGTAATTTCTGTTTTAAATTGGTTTGCATTTAATTTTATTGTATTTTTTGTTGCACTTACATTTTGTCCATTAACTGTTATATCTTCTTTACTACTTGAACAATATTCTGGTTTAATCATTGCAACTAATTCATTTTTTAATATTGACATTGGAGTTTTTACATCTACAGCTTTGTTTTGTGCTTCAAATAATTGATTTAATGATTCATAAACTTCGTCTTCCATTGGTACTTCTATATATTTATCTAAATAATCTTTTGCATAAACATATGTTTCTTCATCATCTGAATTTACAAATACTTTTCCATTTAATAATGCTTTTTTATCATAATTTGATTGTAAGTCTACAACTAATTGTTTTGCTTCTTTGTCTGTTTGAACTTCTAGTCCAACATCTGTTTTATTAATTAAATCTAATACTTTTTTATCAATTATAGAATTGTCTTTTAAGTCAACGTCAAAATCTACTTTTAATCCAGCCTTTAATGTTTTATAATCTTTGTTTTTTTCTTCATTATTTACAAATGAATCAATTCCACTTTGAATTGTTCTTTTGTAAATTTCTTCTGGTTTTGAATAGAACATAAAATAATATACAGCAGCTGCAGCTATTGCTATAATTAATATTAATGTTACTATTATTGCCACTTTTTTACCTTTACTTTTCTTTTTAGTAGCTTTTGGTTGTTCTGCACTTTTGTTAAATTTAGCATCTACTTTTTCATTAGCTACTTCTTCTTTTTTTGCAGGCTTTTCTACACTTTCTGTTTTGTTTTCTTTTACTTCTTCTTGCTTATTTTCTTTTTTTGTTTCTTCTACCTTTTCTTCTTTTACAGGCACCTCTTGTGGCTTGTTTTCCACATTTTCGTTTGGTTGATTTTTATCTTCCATTTTTATTCCCCTTTCGTATTTTTATACAATAGTTATATCATATTGACTTTTTTTTTGCAATATATTTCTTCTTATTTATTTTTCATTTCTTCAAATTTTTGACTAAACTCTGGTGCAACTTTCTTTAAATTTAATGGTTTTAAGTCTTTACTTGTAAAACAATGTTTTGTTTCACCCACAAGAACTGTTTTTCCATCTTTCTTATTTATAACATTATACCCCATCGTAAGCCTTACACCTGTGTATTCTTTTACAAATAACTTTATTTGTATTATATCATCAAATGTAACATGATATTTATATTCACAATTTACACCCAAAACAGGTATAGTAATTCCCCTTTTTTCAAATTCAACAAAAGGCATTTTTACATTGTCCATCCAAGAGCATCTAGCCTCTTCCAAAAAACGAATATAATTAGAATGATGTACAACACCCATTTTGTCTGTTTCATAATAATTTATTTTTCTTTCATATATGTACTCCATTTTTCTTTCCTCCATTATTTTATTTTTTTTATTTTTGCAATAAAAAATCCTTCATAAAATTTATTTGGTGCGACACAAATAGTTCCTTCTATTTTTGATGGAAGTAAAGGTAAATCTTCTTTTTTATCAAATTCAATTGGAACAATTTCTATATTTTTTTGCTTTAATGCATTATTTATTATTTCCTCATTTTCACAAGATAGTATAGAACATGTAGAATAAACCATTTCTTGTCCTGTTTTTAATATTTTTATTGCTTTTTGTAATAAACCATTTTGAGCCTTTACAGATTTTTGTATTAATTTTGGTGTAAATACTTCATTTAATTTTTCATTTTCTATGTTTAATGTTCCACTTCCACTACATGGACTATCTAAAAGAATTTGATCAAATGAAAAAAAGTTATCTATAGTTTTTGCATCTTTAACCATTACAAATACTTTAGCTCCTTGTTTTTCAATATTATACTTTAATCGTTCAGCCCTAACTTTATTCATTTCACATGCTGTAATATTTGCTTTATTATTAGTAAGTGCTGCAATTTGTGTGGTTTTTCCTCCTGGCGCTGCTGCCATATCTAAAATATCATAATTTTCTTTTGGGTTTAAAATTAAAGGTGGAAGCATTGAAGATAAACTTTGCATATAAATATCTCCATTTTTGTATATATCTAATTTACGTAAGCTTTCTTCATTTTCTACAATAAAAGCTTCATTATACCATGAAACTTTATTGTAATTTATTTTATTTTCTATTAAAATTTTTTCTATTTTGCATACATTACTTTTTAATGTATTTACTCTAAATGAAGATACTCTCCTTTGCCCATAACCTTCTATTATTTTTTTAGTAATTTCTTCATTATATTGTAGGTTTAACTTTTCAATTAAAAAGTTTGGCAACTTTGAAACAATATTATTATATTCCATTTTTTGCTCCTATTTGTTTTCATTTTTATTTAATATATCTTCCATTGTATGCCATGCAAGTAAAGCACATTTTACTCTAGCAGGCATATTAGAAATATTTCTAAACGCTATTGCATCTTCTAACTTTTTTAATTCCTCTTCATCTGTTATTTCTCTTTTTATCATTCCTATAAAAGTTTGTATTATTTCTTTTGCTTGTTTTATAGTTTTGCCTTGCAAAGTATCTATCATAATAGATGTTGAACTTTGAGAAATAGCACAACCATGTCCAGTAAATGCTAATTCTTCTATTATGTCTCCATTTAATTTTAGCTCTAATTTTATTTCATCACCACAATTTGGATTATGTCCCATTTCCTCAAAATCTGCATCTTTTAATTCTCTTTTATTTTCAGAATGCATACTATGTTCCATAATTAAATCATTATATACATCATTTAAATCTTCCATTTTTCTTTCCTTTCAAAATTTATTTAATTATAAATTTTTCAAACATTTTATATGCTTTTTGTATTCCATTTACTAATTTGTCTATGTCTTCTTTTGTATTATAAAAATATAAACTTGCTCTACATGTAGAGTCAATTCCTAAATATCTCATTAATGGTTGTGCACAATGATTTCCAGATCTTACAGCAACATTGCAAGAGTCTAATATACTTGCAACATCATGTGGATGTACTCCTTTTATATTAAAAGAAATTACTCCTAAATGGTTTTTGCTGTTTTTTGTAGCATATATTTCAACATAATCTAATTTTGATAATTCTGAAATTGCATAATTTGTTAACTCACGTTCGATATTTTCTATTGTATCATATCCTAAACTTTCTATATAATCTATTGCAGCTCCAAGTCCAATTACCCCTTCTACATTTTGAGTTCCAGCCTCGAATTTATTTGGCAATTTTGCAAATGTAGTTTCTTGTTCATACACATATTCTATCATATCTCCACCCATTAAAAATGGAGTCATATTATTTAACAATTCCTTTTTTCCATATAAAACACCTATACCAAGTGGAGCAAGCATTTTATGTCCCGAAAAAACTAAAAAATCTGCATCTAAATCTTGTACATCTATTTTCATATGTGGAATACTTTGTGATGCATCTACAACAACAATTGCACCTTTTTTGTGTGCATATTTTATTATTTCTTTTACATTATTTATTGTTCCTAAAACATTTGAAACATGTGTTATTCCAACAATCTTTGTTTTTGACGTTATTTTACTTTTTATTTGTTCATTATCAAGTTCATAATTTCCATCTAAATAAATATAGTTTAATTTGCTTTTTGTAACTTTTGATACTTTTTGCCAAGGAACTAAATTAGAATGGTGTTCCATTATAGATATAGTAATTTCATCATCTTTTTTTAAATTTTCCATTCCATATGAATATGCAATTAAATTTAAACTTTCTGTAGCGTTTTTTGTAAAAATTATTTGTTCTTGACTAGGACTATTAATAAATTTTGCAATTTTTTTTCTTGTCTCCTCATAATAGTTTGTAGCTTCCACGCTTAAAGAATATGCTCCTCTATGTGGATTTGCATTATATTTTTTATAAAATTCTTCTACTTTTTCTATTACTTTATTTGGTTTTTGGGTAGTTGCCCCACTATCCAAATAAGCAATTTTTGAGTTTTCTAATAATGGAAAATCTTTTTTTATTTCTTCTACTTTCATTTATTTGCTCCTTATTTAATCAAGTCTATTGTCTACTTCATTTATAATCTCTTCTTTTAAACTCTCGTCATTAATTTTGTCAATAATAGCTGAAAAGTTTGCTTTTACAATTAGTTTCATTGCTTCTTTTTTGCTAAATCCTCTTGTCATTAAATAAAATAGCTCACTTTCATCTACCTTTCCTGTTGCAGTGCTATGACTTCCTTCTACATCTTCTTCTGTACATAAAAGCATAGGTAAAGCTTTTGATTTTGCTTTATCAGACAATAACATACAAAACTCATTTTCTGCCCCAATAGATTTTACAGCTCCTGTTTTAAAATCTATTGTTCCTTTAAAGTTCTTAATAGCTTTATCTTTTAATGCTCCTTGAACCTCTATATTGCAATTTGATTTTTCACCATTTAAATGTGCAATATAATTTATATCTATTTTTTGTTCATCTTTTCCAAGATATATACTATCTACATTTGATGAAGAAAATTTACCACTTAAATTTGTATAATAGTTTGTAACTGTTATATTTCCTCCTAAGTCTATTATAACGACTTCAAGTTTTGCACCTTCTTCTACAATGCTTTCTATACTTAAAAAATTGTTTGTGTTACTATTTAATAAATTAACAATAATAACTTTTGTCTTCGAATTTTTGCAAGCTTTTATCTTACATATTCCATTATGATATGCATCATTTTTATTATCTGATTTATATTTTAATAAAACTGTTCCTTCATCATTATTTTCAGCTATTATTTCTATATTTTCTGCTAATTGATTGTTTTTGTCTGTCAAATTAAATGCTATTTGTGTTTCTTTTTTTGCATTTATTGCAAAAGTTACATTTGCATTATTATTTATATCATTTTCTAGTATTTTTGACACTCCATATTTTAAAGAATTATTAAAATTTAAATTTTTGCTTACGTTTTCTTTTCCTTTTAATATTTCTAATCCATCAAATTCTTGTATTTTACTTGGGAATTCAAAGTCTTTTAATATTATATTGTTTATTCCAAAATTAACACTTGTTCTTACCGGAGTTTCATTTAATATTATTTCTTTCATTATCCAATAGCTCCTTCTAATTCTAAATTTATTAAATTGTTCATTTCTACTGCATATTCTATAGGAAGTTCTTTTGATATAGGGTATGCAAATCCTCTTACTATCATGGCTTTTGCATCTTCTTCTGATAATCCTCTACTCATTAAATAAAATATTGCTTTATCACTTATTTTTCCAATTTTTGCCTCATGTGAAAATTGAACCTCATCTGTTCTTACATCATTTACTGGAATTGTGTCAGATTTTGATATATTGTCTAACATTAACGATTCACAAGATACTGAACATTTTGAATTTCTTGCATTTTCATTAATTCTTACTAAAGACCTGTAAGTGCATATTCCTCCATTTTTTGATATTGATTTTGCATCAACAACACTTGAAGTATTTGGAGCATTGTGTATTACTTTAAATCCTGTGTCTAAGTTTTGCCCTTTACCTGCAAAAGAAATACCTGTATATTCAGTTTTTGCGCCTTCCCCATTTAATATGCTCATTGGATAAAGCATTGATATTTTTGAACCAAATGAACCTGAAACCCAGTCAACTTGTGCATTTTTACCAACTATTGCTTTTTTGGTATTCAAGTTTAACATGTTTTTTGACCAATTTTCTATTGTTGAATATCTTAAATATGCATTGTCTTTAACATATAATTCAACACAACCAGCATGTAAGTTTACCTTATTATATTTTGGTGCACTGCATCCTTCTACAAAGTGAAGACTTGCACCCTCATCTACAATTATTAATGTATGTTCAAATTGTCCTGATTCTGGTGAATTTAGTCTAAAGTATGATTGCAAAGGAATATCTACTTTTACTCCTTTTGGAACATAAACAAAAGAACCTCCTGACCAAACAGCACCATGTAATGCAACAAATTTATGGTCATGTACAGGTACACATTTCATAAAATGTTCTTTAACAATTTCAGGATATTGCCTTACAGCTGTTTCCATATCTGTATAAATTACACCTTGTTTTACAAGTTCTTCTTTTATGCTATGATATACAACTTCTGAGTCATATTGTGCCCCAACTCCTGCTAAAGATGTCTTTTCTGCCTCTGGAATTCCAAGCTTATCAAATGTATTTTTTATATCTTCTGGTACATCATCCCAGTTACTATTTAATTTAGATTTTGGTTTAACATATGTAGCAATTTCATCCATATTTAATTCTGACAAATCAGGTCCCCATGTTGGCATTTCTAAAGAATTATATACTTCTAAAGCTTTTAATCTAAATTCTCTCATCCACTCTGGATCATTTTTTTGTTTTGATATTTCATTTATAATTTCAGGTGTTAAACCTTTTTTCATTTTATATTCATATTCATCTTTATTTTTTATGTCATATATATTTCTATTAATTTCTTCTAATTTTGTTTTACCCATTTTAAATTCCTTTCAAAATTTGCAATATTATTTTTTGTATATTCCATAACCGTTTTTTTCGATTTCTTTAGCTAATTCTTGTGTTCCAGTTTTTACTATTCTTCCGTCAACCAAAACATGAACATAATCAACTTTTAAATTTTCTAAAATTTTAGCATTGTGTGTTATTATTAAAACAGCATTTTCATCATTTTTATACATTTGTATTCCCTTTGATACTGTCCTTATTGCATCAACATCAAGTCCTGAATCTGTTTCATCTAATATTGCAAGTTTTGGATTTAATACTAGCATTTGTAAAATTTCATTTTTCTTTTTTTCTCCACCTGAAAAACCAACATTTAAATTTCTGTCCATATAACTTGGATTAATATGTAATTGTTCCATATATCCTTTTATTTCTTCTTTAAATGCAAATACCTTTACTGGCTTTCCAGTCATTTTATTTTTAGCATATTTTAAAAAGTTTGTAACAGACACACCTGGAATTTCTTCTGGTAATTGAAATGACATAAAAACTCCTTTTCTTGCAATTTCATCTGTTTTTGAGTTTGTTATGTCTTCATTTTCAAATAATACTTGTCCATTTTCTTTTGTATAAACTGGGTTATTAAAAATAGCATTTGCAAGTGTAGATTTTCCAGCCCCATTTGGTCCCATTACAACATGAACCTCACCTTTATTTATTTTTAAATTTAATCCTTTTAATATTTTCTTTTCTTCTGCATTTACATATAAATCTTTAATTTCTAATAATGTATTATTCATTTTACTATTCCCTTCTTTTATTATTTTTAATTTTGGTTTGCTTTTATTCTTCTTGAACATTCAATACATTTTTCATTATTAATGTCATAATTACATTCTAAAGTTTGAATTCCAAGCTGATTTTGTACGTATTTTGCAAGTTTATTTAAAGTCGCATCTTCCATACTTTGTTTCATTTTTTCTGCTTCTAAATTAGCCTCTTTTTTTTCTATGCCAAGCAATTCAGTTAAAAAAAGATAAACTATATCATAAGCTTCTAAAACCTTTTTTGCTAACTTAACTCCATCTTTGGTTATCTCTATTTTTCCATATGTTTCATAATTTACGTAAGCCTTTTCTTTTAATTGTTTTATTGCCTTATTAACACTTGCTTTTGTGCACTTCATTTTTTGTGCAATGTCTGTTACTCTTATTATTCCTTTTTGTTTTTGTAAAACATACATTGTCTTTATATATTCTTCTAAAGATTTTGAAATTTCCATATGCGTCTCCTTTTGTTAACTTCGGCTAACATTATATAATATTTATAAAATAATGTCAATGAAATTTTAGAAATTAGATAATTCCACATAGCTTTTATTATAATTAATCCAATGAATTGTAACATCTTTTTGCCTATTTTTTTTAAATTATACTAGACATTTTTTTATTTTTAGGTTATTATATATTCAATAACAAAGGAGGAATTAAAATGTCAAAAATAACAAAAACAATTTTAATAATACTAATTTCAATACTATTTATATTTACAACAAAATGTTTTGCAATAGACTTAAATTTACCTGACGAAGAAGAATCTTCTAACACAACTAACTCATCAAATGTTAGTTCAAATTCAAACAATTCTGGAAATACTTCAAACACATCTTCAAATAGAAATTCAAATACAAACACTTCTTCATCTGATGATGAATATGAAGAAAATATATCTAATGATTCAAGTTCAACATCAAACACATCTTCTCCTGCAGCAACAATTAGTAATGTAAGTAGTTCTAATGGAGATGCATCTTTTGTATTAAATATTTTTATTATCGTAATAGGAATATTATTAATATTACTTGCAATTGCAATTTTAATAAAATTAAAAAGATAATTTATTTTATAATATATAATTATTAAAAACAGTATTGTTTCAAAACATACTGTTTTTTTGTATTTTTTGTATGTATATTTTCTCCAAAATTTTTAATACTATTATTAGAATTTATTTTTCATACAAATTTTAACTTAATTATGAAAAATATCTTGTTCTTATTTTTAGATTTTTTTAATATTTTATAGGAGGTAAAAAATGAATAAAAAACTAATAATTGGTATGGCACTTGTTTTAAGTATTATTCTTTCATTTACAGTTTGTTTTGCAAATGATGAATTACAAAAAGCAGCAGATAGTGTAAGAAATGTTGTAGGTGGTGCTGAAAATGCAGTTGAAGATGCTGCAAGAGGTGTTAGCAATGCTGCAAAAGATGCAACAAATAATGTAGAAAAAGGAGCAAATAATGCTGGTAATGAAATAAAAAACAGTGTAAACAAAGCCGGAAGTAATATAAAAAATGCTGCAAACAATGTTGGAAATGCTGTAACAGGTACTTCTAATAATTATACAGCAACAAGAACTTCTGCTGATAATACATTTATGGGTATGAATAGTACTGCTTGGACTTGGCTTATTTTAGGAATTGCAGCTATTGCAATCATAGCTCTTGTTTGGTATTATTCTTCACAACTAAATAACAATGATAATAGACATGAATAATAAATTCCCGTCAATATTAATTTGGCGGGATTTAAATTTTAAAATTACATTTTTTAATCTTTCATTTTTACATTTTTTTATAAATACATGTTCATTAATAATGTAAAACATGATATAATACAAACATATAAAAAATGAGGTGTTAAAATATGAATACAAAATTAATAGCCAAAAATCCAACAGCATATCATAATTACACAATTGAAGACAAATTAGAAGCAGGACTTGTACTTTCAGGAACAGAAATAAAATCCATTAGAACAGGAAAAGTCAACTTAAAAGATACATATGCTACCATAAAAAACGGTGAAGTTTATATAATTGGGATGCACATCAGTCCATACGAACACGGAAATATATTTAACAAAGATCCATTACGAGACAGAAAACTTTTACTAAACAAACGAGAAATTAATAAACTATATGGACTTATAAAGCAAAAAAGCTATAGTCTAATACCAATTAGCCTTTATTTTAAAGGAAGTATTGTAAAACTTGAACTTGGTATTGGAAAAGGGAAAAAATTATATGATAAACGTCAAGACATAGCAAAAAAAGATGCCCAAAGAAGAATAAGGCAACAAATTGCCAACGGTTCCGGGTTTAAATGGCAATAAATTGTCACTGGTTCCGGGTTTGGATGGCAATAAATTGTCACTGGTTCCGGGTTTGGATGGCAATAATATATTATTTT
>ERZ773224.1638-NODE-1638-length-26642-cov-7.015383_pt1 | contig 26642 bp, 17 predicted proteins | sample MGYA00580526_ERZ773224 | MGnify/ENA primary metagenome ERZ773224 (study PRJEB29015, sample SAMEA2737743) | human gut metagenome | biome: human gut; feature: human-associated habitat; material: faeces | place: China | collected 2012 ... | reverse complement strand
GCCCATCGAGGTGTTCCACTCTATTTTTGCATGGCTCGTAGCTATGCTAACTTTCAATTTACTTAAAGTACTGTACACCGGATTCGAAGATCTTCATATCCTGCTCGCCATAGATGTTCATGGCCACAGCGGTATCTCTTCTCTCGGAGTGTGCCATCTTACCGAGGCATCTGCCATCGGGGGATGTGATACCCTCGATCGCACAGTAAGATCCGTTGATGTTGTACTCCTCATCCATGGATACATTACCGTTCTGGTCAGCGTACTGGGTAGCAACCTGTCCGTTTGCAAAGAGCTTGTCGATCCATTCCTTCGGTGCTACGAAACGACCCTCACCATGGGATGCGGGGTTACAGTAGGTAGCACCCAGCGTAGCGCCCTGTAACCAGGGAGACTTGTTGGATACAACCTTGGTGTATACCATCTTGGAGATGTGACGGTTGATGGTATTGAAGGTCAGGGTAGGTGAATCCTCCTTCTGACCGGTGATTTCGCCGTAAGGAACCAGTCCCAGCTTGATCAGAGCCTGAAATCCGTTACAGATACCCAGTGCCAGTCCGTCTCTCTCATTTAACAGCTTCATGACCGCTTCCTTCAGCTTCTCATTCTGGAATGCTGTTGCAAAAAACTTCGCGCTGCCGTCAGGCTCATCACCTGCGGAAAAGCCGCCGGGGAACATGATGATCTGTGCCTGTGCAATGGACTTCTCGAATTCCTCTACGGATTCGCGGATATCCTCTGCGGTCATGTTACGGAACACTCTTGTCTCCACATGGGCTCCGGCACGTTCAAATGCCTTGGTGCTGTCGTATTCACAGTTGGTTCCGGGGAATACCGGAATGAATACGGTAGGCTTTGCGATCTTGTGCTTACATACATAAATACTGTCTGCCTTGTAAACATTGCTTGCCACTGCCTCGGTACCCTTCACTGCCTTGGTGGGGAATACCTTCTCCAGCTTGGAAGTCCAGGAAACAAGTGCCTCTTCCATGGTGATCTTCACATCACCATATACGAATACAGGCTCCTCGGTCACGGTACCGGTCACGGTACCGATCACGGTGTAATCCAGTTCCTTCTCTTCCAGTGCAGCCATCTTGTCTGCGGGGATCTCTGCCAGAATATCGCCCAGTCCGTTGTCAAACAGGTCGTCTGTGGTTACCTCATCGTCGATCTTCACACCCAGCTTGTTACCGAAGGCCATCTTTGCTACAGCTGCTGCCACACCCTTGGAATCCAGAGCATAAGCGGATACGATCGTACCATTTTCGGTCAGTTCGTGGATCTTGCCATATAATTCTGCCACATTCTCATACATCGGAATGTCGAAATCGTCTTTATTAATAGAAAAACGTACCAGCTTATTGCCGGGGGTCTTCAGTTCCGGAGTAATAATATCGCCATATTTTGCCACGTCCACTGCAAAAGATACCAGTGTGGGAGGTACATCAATATCATTGAAAGTACCGGACATACTGTCCTTACCACCGATGGAGGGCAGCCCGAACCCGATCTGTGCATCGTAGGCGCCTAACAGTGCTGCGAAAGGCTGGCTCCAACGCTCAGGATCGCTGGTCATTCTGCGGAAGTACTCCTGGAAGGTAAAGCGGATCTTGCTGAAATCACCGCCGGAAGCCACGATTTTCGCCATGGACTCTGTCACTGCGTAGACAGCTCCGTGGTAAGGACTCCAGGAGGACAGATACGGATCGAAGCCGTAACTCATCATGGTCACGGTATCGGTCTTACCTTCCAGTACAGGCAGTTTGGCTACCATGGTCTGGGTCTCAGTCAGCTGATATTTTCCACCGTAGGGCATCAATACACTGCCGGCACCAATGGAGGAGTCGAACATCTCTACCAGACCCTTCTGGGAACATACATTGAGGTCATTTAACAGTGCCACCCAGGCACCCTTCACATCGCCCTCTTCCAGTTTCTCACCTACAGCGGGAACAGCCCATTTATCAAAATAATTCTCTTCTTCGGAAGGAATATCTACTTTTACTTTGGTCTCCTGATGGGCACCGTTGGTATCCAGGAAAGCTCTCTTCAGATCCACGATGGGCTTGCCTCTCCAGTTCAGTACAAGTCTGGGTTCCTCAGTAACAACTGCTACGGGAACAGCCTCCAGGTTCTCTTCCTTTGCATAGCCCAGAAAAGTATCTACATCCTTAGGATCTACTACCACTGCCATACGCTCCTGAGACTCGGAGATTGCCAGTTCCGTGCCATCCAGTCCGGCATATTTCTTGGGTACCTTGTCCAGATCTACGGTCAGACCGTCTGCCAGCTCACCGATGGCAACGGAGACACCGCCGGCACCAAAGTCGTTACATTTTTTGATCAGACGGCTGACTTCCTCACGACGGAACAGTCTCTGGATCTTACGCTCGGTCGGTGCATTACCCTTCTGTACCTCAGCACCACAGGTCTCGATGGAAGTATCGGTATGTACCTTGGAGGATCCGGTCGCACCGCCGCAGCCGTCACGTCCAGTACGTCCGCCTAACAGGATGATGATATCGCCGGGATCAGAGGTCTCACGGATAACATTCCTGCGGGGAGCTGCGCCCATAACGGCACCAATCTCCATACGCTTTGCCACATAAGAAGGATGATAGATCTCTTTTACAAAGCCGGTAGCCAGACCAATCTGGTTACCATAAGAGGAATAGCCACTGGCTGCGCCTCTTACCAGCTTCTTCTGGGAGAGCTTGCCGTGCAAAGTCTCGGATACAGGAACGGTAGGATCCGCAGCACCGGTGACACGCATTGCCTGATATACATAGCCACGGCCGGACAGGGGGTCACGGATGGCACCGCCCAGACAGGTGGCAGCACCACCGAAAGGCTCGATCTCTGTAGGATGGTTGTGGGTCTCGTTTTTGAAAAATACCAGCCACTCCTCAGTCTCTCTATGGTCACCGTAATCCATCTCCACGGGAACCACTACGGAGCAGGCATTGATCTCATCGGATTCTTCCATGTCATCCAGTTTGCCGTCTTTTTTCAGCTTTCTCATGGCCATCAGTGCCAGATCCATCAGGCAGACGAACTTGTCCTCTCTGCCTTTGAAGATCTCTTCTCTGGTATCCAGATAGCTCTGGTAAGTGGTCTCTAAGGGAGAACGATAATAACCCTCACCGAATTCCACATCGGTCAGCTCGGTGGAAAAAGTGGTGTGACGGCAGTGATCGGACCAATAGGTATCCAGTACACGGATCTCCGTCATAGAAGGATCTCTCTTCTCATCATCATGGAAATATTTCTGGATATGCAGGAAATCTTTGAAGGTCATGGCAAGTCCCAGAGATTCATACAGAGCTTTTAAACTGCTCTCGTCCATATCTCTGAAGCCGTCAAAAACAGCAACATCAGCGGGATCATCATACACCGTGATCAGAGTATCCGGCTTCTCCATGCCGGTCTCTCTGGAATCTACAGGGTTGATACAGTAAGATTTGATCTTGGAAAATTCTTCGTCGGACACCTGTCCTTCGATCATATAAGTCACAGCGGTACGGATCACAGGTTCTTCGTCCTCTTTTAAGAACTTCACACACTGCACTGCGGAATCCGCTCTCTGATCGAACTGTCCGGGAAGGAACTCTACGGAAAATACTTTTGCATCCGCAGGAATCTCGATGGTCTCTTCATACAGATCATCTACGGGAGGCTCGGAAAATACAGTCTTGCAGGCTCTTGCAAACACCTCATCCGAAATATTCTCCACATCATAGCGGATAAACTCACGAACCTTTGCCACATCGATACCCAGATAATTTTTCAGTTCGTCGTGCAGCTCTTTTGCCTTGACGGCATAAGGTTCCTTTTTCTCTACATAGATACGTCTTACGTTGCTCATGTCTCTCCTCCGAAATTTTATACTATGCGACACTATTCAGAACCCCATTCGCAAAACCACATCTTGCGATGCTTACTTTTTGCTCATGTGGTTATCTCACCATATAAATATCATCAGATGCCCTTACAATGCGAGCCTTTGACGTACATATGATTATATTTACATGGTTCTGAATAGTATCATACAACATACTATATTTTCCCACAATAGCAGAAAACAACAAATTTAGATAGATTTTACCTGCCTTTTTGAACGGTTCGTCATTCATGCAGTCTGTGGATCAGCCGGTAAGCGATGTCCTTCTCGCAGATCAGGGCCTCCGTGTGGGCGAAAAATACGATGCCGTCCGTGGGGGCCAGAATCTTCTCCCTCACCGTTCCATCGTAAGGGTCTATAATTTCTGCCATCTCATTTCCATAGCGCACATCGTCTCCCGCATGTACTTTTCCCCGGAAAATTCCCGCCCGGTTCGCAGGTACATCACTCAGATCCTTTTCATATATAACATGACTGATATAGCCGGAATGACTCTCGTACCGGATCAGCCCCATACGTTTCAGGAAACGTAAGACCGCTGCCACCGCCTGTCTTGCACTCACCTCATCGATCTGGGTATTCTGATTCGTGTATACCGAAAAGGCGGCCGTCATCTCATCCTGCCAGTTATAATTCAGTGTCTTGGTATCGATGGGTACCGGCTTGCGCACCACCACATAAGGAAGTCCGAACAGATTCGCCAACGACGTATTCTGATAGCCTGTCTCCATCATACGCACATGGGGAACGAATTCTCCCGGTCTGTAAAAGGACGTAAACTGGATCCCATAAACGTAATCCCGGATCTCCGTAAGCAACGCATTGGTCAGACGGTCCGCCGGCTCCCCGTAATCATTTCCCGGAAAACTCCGATTGATATCCGCTTCCTTGACACCGAAAAAGCGGCGGCTGATATTCACGGAATAGGCATTGATGGTAGGAATCACCAGAATCTGTTTGCCGGCACTGATACAGCCGTTGTTTTCCAGTTCCCGCAGTGTCTTCACCAGTTGGGAACAGATATACATCTGCTGGATCTCATTACCTCTGGCTGCGCCCACGATGCAAGCAGACTTCTCGCCCTTGCCGAACTGAAAGCCCTTGATGCGCATATCTTCTCTGTAGGTCGAATGTATGGTATAAATATCTCTCTCAAACATAATCTTTTCACTCCGTCAGGATCCGCGCCAGCAGATCTCCTTCATAGACCACCGGATAAGCTCTCAGGGTAAACAACAGCCCGCCTTTTGCGGTACGGATCTGCTGCTTCACCGTCCCTTCAAATGGATCCACCACTTTCCCGATCAGATCTCCTTTTTTCACATAGTGGTTGTGCTCGATCAGCGGCAGGAACACACCGTCTGACTTGCTGCGGATAAACTCCACCTCACCGTCACTGGATATCGCAGGCTCCTGCACCTTTGGCTCCGGGCCTGTCCAGATCCCCATTTCACTCATGATGTGGAAAATACCGTCCACGATCTGATTACCGAAGGATCTGTGGATATCATGCCCCTGTCCCATCTCCAGCACCAGTGTGGGAACTCCCAGCAGATTCATGGAATGGGCCAGCGTCGATTCATGCACCGTGGCAGTGGCATTCATCCAGATCATGTCGGCATTGGTCATTTTCGCATAGGGAAGCAGTGCCTCCGCAAAATCTTCACTGAGTCGTACCTGTGGGATCTCACGCACAAAAATATCACTGGCGTGCAGATCGATACAAATATCGGATCCGATCAGGGAATCCACCACAGTTGCCGTGATCCGCTCCATCATATCCCCCGATGCGTCTCCCGGAAACATACGGTTCATATCCATATCCAGTCTCGGCACCGTCCGGCTGGCCATGTCGATTCCCAGCGGATTCAATGCCGGATAGATATCTACGATTCCTTTCAAATACTCCGGATGCTCTTTTACTCTTCTCGCCGTCTCATAACAGATGTACTGTCCCTCCAGTTCATCCCCGTGGATGCCGGACACCAGACTGATTCTGGATAAATTCCGTTCTTCTCCCTCCGGACGGATCCGGTTCCTGCGGATTGCCAGATGTCCTCCCGCCGGAAGTTCCATGCTGATGATCGTTTCTGTCATACTTACCTTTTCCCTCTCTTTATCTCTTTGCAGCTTTTCTACACAGAAAATGCTTCAGGAAACTTTCCCTGAAGCATCATCACCCGTTGTCTTATTAATCTTCTACACCCAATCCGCGCAACAGATACAGGATCTCACGATCCACCGCTTCCGCCGTCACGCCGATGGTCTGGGCCGAAATCTTCAGTCCTTCCAGCACAAACATAATATTTCTCGCAGTTCCCTCACAGTCCTCGCAGATAAACTCTCCGTTATCCACACCTGCCTCGATCAGTTTTTCAATGATCTTCACTGCGGAATCAAACTGCTTTTTTAAAATATTGTCTCTCTTGGGCAGTTCGTTTTCAAAATAGAATTCATAGGTAGCCTGCGTCAGTGTATTCTTCTTGCGCAGAAGCTCTTTCTTCTGCTCCTTTAAAAACAGAAGCAGGATATCCGCTGCAGTAGCATCCTCCGTAATACTGTCGGAAAATACGTCATCCGCCTCCTCGCTCTCCATGCGCAACACTTCCATGAAGATCTGACTGGTATTCTCAAAATATAAATAGAGTCCGCCACGGCTGATGTCGCAGGCCTCTACAATATCCTTCATCGTTACTTTTTTGAAGCCCTTCTCCACAAATACTTCTCTGGCTTTCTCTACGATATATCGCTTTTTCTGTACTGATTTTTCTCCCATGGATCTATCCTGCCTTTCCCCACTCAAAGCTTTCCGTTCGCCGGTGTCTTATCCCAGAATTCAATGATCTCCTGCATCTGTTTCAGTACCAGATAAAAGATCTGCTCCGATACCGCCTCGCTCCACAGATTTCCCTTTGTTCTGCCGCCTAAGACATATTTTGACAGGATTCCTCTGAGGATATCCCATTCCTTCCATCCTGCTTTCTGAATAATATCCCGCTCCTCCTGATGAGTGCGGATCCGGTGTCTTGTGTATACATAGGCATAGTTGCGATCCATCAGGGGACTTTTCGTCGCTTCCCTGACGAAATTCAGGAGAGTCCCGTCATATACCGGAAAAGACACGGAATTCACTCCGATATCCTGTCCGCTGTAGATAGAGCTGGCTCTCTTGCCGGCGCTCTGCTCCAGCCAGGGCAGGTAGGGAAGTAACGGCCTCACTGCCTGCTTATATGATTCCAGCAACTGCTCTCTGTATTCACTGCTCTGTTCCATAACCCCAATATACCTTTCCATGTACCGTTTTCTACCGAAAACATCGCTTTTTTTGTCTGTCAATGTAAAAGTGACACATATGTAGTTTTATTTTATCACATTTCTATCAAAAGTACAGTAGAAAATTGTTGGTATTATGGTGTATAATGTGTATTAAATATTTGTATGATAAGACGAGGTATTGGAATGGCTGGAATCGTATTGGAGAAGGGGAAAACTATATATAGCTATGGGCAGCCCATGACTGCATTGCATCTGATTACCAACGGTAAAGTAGATGTATCATATCCCGGCGGCTCTTATACTCTGGGAAAGGGAGACGTGATCAGTATCTGTGAGATCTGCTCCGAAATCCATCTGCTGGGCTATACCACGTTGGAGGATACAACGATCCTGACGTATCCCCTGACCAGTCTGGATTCCCTGAATGATATTCTACAGAAGCACCCGGACGTAGCACGTCTGTTCTGTCTGTCCTGTTTCCGTCAGATCAATATTCTGCTGAACCGCAGTTCCATTTCGGAATTGAACTGCAGTGAGCTGTATCGTACTCTGACAGATGATATTGCCACCTACAATACACTGTGTAGCCGTTACCGTCTGCAAGCGAGATCCCTGGAACATTTCGATGAGCTGAATGCTTTTCTTGGGGATGATTCACCGGACATCTGGCTGAACGGCTATTACATGGGCTTAAGCAGGATCCTGGCTTCGGACAATTACCGGATCCTGGTACAGGAGTCGGATCTGTCCCTTGGTATGCTGCGTAAGGGAAGTCTGGACTTCCGCCGTACTTACCAGAGCCTGGAGGAACAGTTCCACTATCTGCAGCAGGTCGGTTCCTTCTATTTCCGGGAATCCGGCAACGATCTTTTTGATTTTTATACTTCTTTGTTCTATAAACTGGGACAGGATAATGAAGACAGCAAGGCGGTCTACGACCGCATTCACCGTATGCTTTCTAAGGCCGGCGATCTGTCCTTCATCGATCAGGAACTGTTTGCCTCCAGATCCCAGACCTTCCAGAGCAGCCTGAATCTCATGGAATCCAAGGATTCCGCTGAGGCAGGTTCTTCCGGAGATTCCGAGATCCTTGGCAAGCTTGCCGGATCGCTGAACACTATTCTGGATTACGCCGGTTCGGATCTGGATACCGTGACCAGCTTCCGTCAGCATGTCCACGCTTACAAGCTGCTGTCCGACCGGGCTTCCCAGGATCAGGATGTCGCTCTTTTACGCAGACAGCTGACCGAAGAATTTTATCTGCTCTACTCCCTCCTGTTCACCCAGACGCTGGAACAGCCGAACATTCCCATGCCGGTCAAAATGTTTCTGTATTTCGGTTATGTGGATGAGGAGCTGGCCGGTCTGAAAAATGCAGTCACCCTGTACCGCATGGCAGAAGCCATGTCGGATCACAGCGATATCGGTGTCTATACCTTTTATGACTGGCTGATGGCCATCTTCCGCGGGAAGAAATCTCCCAGCCGGAACGAATTTGACCAGGATTATTCCGATTATATTCACAAACAAAAGGTCGGTGGCAATATTACGGATGCAGAGCTCAAGGCATTGGAGAACAATCCCATGGCCAAGGTCAATTACGAGCTCCGGAATATGTTCCCTCAGGTCAACAAGATCACCTTCGGACGGATCACTACTTTCTGTCCGCTGTTCTGCGCAGATGATGTGCTGAAGGATCTGGAAAGCTCCTATGTCACCGTTTCCCGTGTCTCCCAGATTCTCGAGGAGATCCGCCGGGTAGATTACACGGCATTCTATAGAGAAAGTCTGGATATGGAGCACATAGATGTCATGGGTAAGGAGACAATTCATCTGGAATATCTGCCGGACATCATCCTGATGCCCAACGTCGGTATCCGCGGTGTCATGTGGCAGGAAATTGAGGGCAAGCGCCGTAACAGCCCCGGTCGTATGGTCTTCTCCATTTTCCATCTGGAGGATCTGAAGACGACCTTCACCCACCTGACCGGTGAATTCCGTTGGGAGCTGTGCAAGAGAGTCCAGGGTAACCGCTGGAACGATGTCTCCATCAGTTCCCTGACCAGTGAATATTTCGATTATATCCAGTTCTACCGCAAGAACCATGATCTGAGTACAGAGGCCAAGGAAAAGGTAAAATCCAGCCTGCAGCGTGCCAAGAACAGTTTCAAGGAAATGTTCGTAAGGGATTATATGATCTGGGTGCTCTTCGAAGGTGCCGGATCCCCGAGACTGAACAAAGTAGCCCGTCAGATCATGTTCACCTACTGCCCGTTCCCGGAGGATATTTGCAATACGCTGGCTCAGAACCCGTTGTATGCCGATCTTCTGGATCGCCGTAAGATCAAGGTAGCCCAAGGCTTACATCATCTGGATGTTCTGACCCGAAAGCTGCAAAACGGTAATATTCCGGTTCCCGAGACCGTGGCACAGGAACGCTATTATTTAAGTGGCAGCAAAAAAGCATAGCACATACATATAGCAAAAAGATTCACTCTCCACCCGGGGAATGAATCTTTTTGTTATGTTGTCTTATTTGCTTTCAGATACCTTATGCGTTTGCCAGCTGTTTGCCAAGTTCTCTACACTCTGACAGGCCATCCTCGTCCGGTGTCTCATGGCAGATCAGGCCCTCACCGTTCAACACAGTAGCTCCTGCTGCTTCCATACGGGTGCTCCAGTCTCTCATCCACTCACCGTCTCCCCAGCCATAGGAACCGAACAGTGCGATCTTTTTGCCGGAAGCAAAGCCTTCCACATCACATACAAAAGGCTCCATCTCGGATTCCTCCAGGACTTCCGCTCCCATCGCGGGACAGCCCAGTGCAAACTTGGGAGCAGCCTTTAGTTCGTCAAGGTTGGCGCCGGTCACAAATACTACCTCCGCTTCCTTCCCGGCTTCCCGGATACCCTCTCCGATGGCCTCTGCCATAGCCTGGGTGTTACCACCCTGTGTCCAGAATACTACATAAATCTTATCCATTTATTTTTCCTTCCCTTCCGCACCTTTTCGTGCCTGTTTCTATGCCGCGGTACATCCGCAGATATCTATGATTTCTGTCATCTTTAATCCATAATGCAACAGCTGGATCAAATTTTCCCTGGCATATTCATATTTTTCAAAAAGTCTCTGTTTTCCTTCTTTATCCGCATATACTTTCCAATAACCGGTGCAGAGGCTGTTCTTCCCCTGATGTCTGATAAATCCTTCCACATCCTCCGGGGGATATCCTAACAGCAATCCCAGTTCGTGAGGAAACGGCTTCCCTCTCTCTGCATAGGTTTCATAACGATCGCAAAATACCGGCAAAATATCCTCCAGCCGATCGGATTCGTACCCTGCCTCCCGCAGCAGTTTCTGTACCTGCGGCATTTTCAGATACTTTTCCAGCCGGTCTTCCCGATACAACAGTATTACCATTTTCTCCTCTGTCTCCAACAAGGGATACAGGGAAAGCACACTGCCTTCAACGATCCTTCCCACCTGTATAAAGCCTTCCGGGGAAATCGTCAGCAGATTGGAAATTTTAAGTCCCGTGATCAGCGGTGCACACTGCAAAGCCAACTGTAGTTCCACATCGTCTGCTTCCATTTCACACAGGATCTCCCACGTTTCCTGACTCAATCAGCGCTTCACCTCCTGCCATCCAAAAGTCATTGAGTTAGTCGTAGCTAACCTATATAAATAATATAGAAAAAAGCAGTTCCCGTCAAGGGAACTGCCTGATAGAAATTCTCAACATATAAACTTTCAAAATAGCTTTGGAGATTTCCATTCTCAGATCTTTCTGCGGTCCAGCCCTGTACTGCGATAGTATTCTGCCTTGTCCTGATACATCCGTCTCTCGGACTCCGTCAGTAGATGATCCTTTCCCACGGCTTCCAGAGTGTTCACCGCTGCTCCTACTGCCATGGAAACATCATGAGCTGCCAGCTCTGTTTTTAATTCCTCCACCTTTTGATAGAATTCCTTTTCAGAAATTCCGGTGCACAGGACCACCAGTTCATCTCCGCCGATACGGAACATTCCATTTCCTTCAAATACACGTTTCAGGCAGTCACAGCACCTGCGGATCAGGCGGTCTCCGGCGGAATGTCCTTCACTGTCATTGATCCGTTTTAATCCTGTAATATCACAGTATACCACGCCGATGGGCTCGGTATGGTCCACCTGCTCAATGTACCTCTCCATAGCATAACGGTTCCCCAATGTCGTCAGCGGATCCGAATAGCTCATCACTTCCAGCTCCCGTACCAGATTTCTCTGCTTCAGGGACGATACGATAAAGTGTCCCATGATCTGCAGCATCTCCGACACAAATTCAAAATATCTGGTCGAAGGATTGTCTACTCCGTAGAAGCCGATTACTTTCCCATCATCATAAAGCGGAACCACCACCAGGGAATGAATATTCTGTCTTACCAGAACTTCATACATCTTCGGATCCACATCTTTCATTTCTTCCAGATTCTCTGTGACAATACTCTGATTCTCATCAAACTTCCGATACCATTCCGCGAAGATCTCCGGCGGTAGATCCTGAAGGGTATCCTTTTCCGGTAAGACTCCCTTGGCTACCCATTCGTATGTATTGTGGTCATGATCGTGGTCATCCTTTTCAAAAATATAGGCCCGTTCCGCTTCCAGATTCTTTCCGACAAATTCCAGCAGCACCTGCAATGTCTGATCCATGCTCTCCTGCCGCTGTGCCACACGGATGGCTTCATTCAACGCAGCCTCCATATTACGGTAATCTTCGGATTTGTGCCCTCTCTCATTCAGATTGCCGCAATCTATGGCGATTTCCATACGGTATTTTCTCCCATCTTCTTCTACCAGTGTGTCCTTGATATGAAGTTCTCTTCGCAGCAGCGGATTGTAATATTCCCATTCCTTAAAAAAACCCGGCTTTAACTGTTCATTATTACACATGCCACAGGGCAGAGAATTTCCCTGCAATATCTCATAACACTTTAACCCGATGATCTCTTCAAGACTTTGAAATCCATAGCTCTTCAGAGTCTTCTTGTTCATATATATCAATTCATGAGTCTCTGCATCTGCCACATATACATATTCACCCAGATTCTCGAAAAATTCCCATATTTTACTCATATACACCAACCTGTTTCCGTATTCTTCCCCTCATTATAACTAATCAGTATACACTTGCAAACGCTTTACGGCAAGCCTGTTCTCTCAAAAATGTCTGTAATAATCTCACATCATCCGTGATCACACCGTCCGCCCCACAGTTTACGATCCAAAGCATGGCACCGGAAGTATTGGCTGTCCACCCGTATACCGACTTTCCGCAGTAATGAATGGCATCTACCATATCCACTGTAAGATTTCTCCCCTCGATGCTATAGCTGTCGGCATAGTCCAGCTCATAATCCTCTTCTTCCAGATCATGGGCAATAAAAACTGTTGAAATCCCCGGTTCCAGCTCCTTCATTTTCTGCAGGATTCCCTTGTTCATGGAGCCTATAATACACTCATCCACCATATCATAGTCCTGCAGCAGAGTCAGCACGCTTTCCTCCAGTGCATCCTCCTGTCCGGTATATTTCAGTTCGATCATCAGAGTGATCCTGCCTCTGGCACAGGTAAGCATTTCTTCCAGTGTCGGGATCTGTTCTCCCCGGTATGCTGACGAAAAACCGCTGCCCACTTCCAGGGTTTTGAGAGCATCTGCCTCCGCATCCCATACGCAGATATCCTCTCCTGTGGTTCGTTTAAAATTACTGTCATGCATAACGATCAGGGTTCCGTCCGACAACTGCTGCACATCAATCTCTGCAATAGGCGCTCCATCCCGGATGGCCTGTTCCAGGGCCGCCACCGTGTTCTCCGGAGCTACTTTTGCCCCCGCCCGATGCGCTACCACGATCACAGGAGCGTCTTTACCTGCGGCCTGTACCTGCGGCAATACACCATATGTCAGAAAATAGAGGCAGAGAAGCATAACAATCGCTGTTTTTCTGATAATTTTCATCACATTGCCCTCCCATGAAAGTTATTTGTCAATTTTATTGTAACTATTGACTATAAACTCCATACAAGGAAAATGTTAACTTTTTGTAAATATTCAGAGCCACGTAAATATAACCGGAGGAACGTCGAATGCTTGCATTCGTAAGATCCTCTGGCTATATTTATGTGGCGAAGTAACCACATGAGCAAAAGGAAAGCATCGGAGATGCGATTTTGCGAATGGGGTTCTGAATATTACGACTATTCAGAGCCATGTAGCTTCAGGCAGGGTATTCGGCAGATGCTTGCATACGCAAGAATATCTGCCTGAAGTTATAGGGCGAATTATCGTTCTGAATCGTCGGTAAGCCCGGATAAGCGTACTCACTTCCGTAACATCACTACCAGCTCATGAGCCAGCAGTGGAAATGCTGCCAGTACATTCAATAGCAGCCATTCCTGTCCGGACAGATGGGAGGTTCCGAACGCTCCGATGAGAAACGGTACTTCCGTTACCGCAAACTGCAGCGCAAATCCAATAACACAGGCCAACACCATCAGCGGATTATCCCAGGGTCTCATGGCAAATACGGACTTCTGCATATCCCGCATTCCCACTGCATGATACAGTTGGCACATTCCCAGTACTGTAAAAGCATAGGTCTGGGATCGGGCAAGTATTTTTTCCCGGGACAGTAATTCACGAAGTCCCTCCACCCAGTCAGACAGATTCCAGGACAATTCTCCCCTGCCTGCCAGGATCCCACAGGGCAATACCAGAAATGCCGCCAGACCGATACCGGTGATCAGCGCTCCATAGAGTAAGGTACAGGCCATTCCGCCCCGGGCGAACAGACTCTCCGCTGCTTTTCTTGGAGGACAGCGCATCAGGCTTTTTCCGTCATTTTTATCCACTCCCAGTGCCAACGCCGGAAGGGAATCCGTGATCAGATTGATCCACAGTATATGACTGGATTTTAGAGGGGACGCCAGCCCCAGAGCCACTGCTACGAACATGGTCATCAGTTCCCCGAGATTGGAGGACAGTAAAAATATCACCGACTTGCGGATGTTTTCATAGACGCCTCTGCCTTCCTCGATTGCCTTTTCAATCGTTGCAAAATTATCATCCGTCAATATCATGTCCGCCGCCTGTTTAGCCACATCCACGCCGGTTCCCATGGCTACACCGATATCTGCTGCTTTCAGAGAAGGAGCATCGTTCACACCATCCCCTGTCATGGCCACAATCTCCCCATTCTGCTGCAGCCCCTTCACGATCCGTACCTTCTGGGCCGGAGTCACTCTGGCATAAACCCTGATATTCCTGATCCTCCTGGCAAAAGAAGCATCATCCAGATGATTCAGTTCTTCCCCTGTAATACACTGACTGCGATGCCCTGCAATCCCCAGCTGTCTGGCAATGGCATAGGCGGTATCCACATGATCCCCGGTGATCATTACTGTAGATACACCTGCACGGCGGAAAATCTCCACCGCTTCCTCCGCCTCCGGTCTGGCAGGATCACGCATCCCCACAATTCCCAGGAATGTCATACCTTCTTCCCCACACCCGGGAGTGTTTCCGCTCTGTGCTGCCGCCAGTGTCCGAAGCGCCAGGGAATTCATGAGTTCTACAACCTCACTGATCCTTTTTCTCTGTCCGGCTGTCATTGGCACACTTCTTCCGTCCTGTAAAATATGGGTGCAGTGCTGTACGATCACATCCGGTGCCCCCTTCGTATAGGCAATGCTTCCCTTATGCCCTCCGTTTTTCGGGATTCTGTGATAGGTCGTCATCATCTTCCGGTCCGAATCGAAAGGCTTTTCATCATAGCGGGGGTACTGCTTCTCCAGACGTTCTCTATGCATCCCCATCTTCTCTCCGAAGTCTAAGAGCGCCAGTTCCGTTGGATCTCCGATCCGTTGCTCTCCCTGCAGGGAAGCATCGTTGCACAACAGCATTCCCCGGAGCATCTCCTGTACGCATCGGGATTCTCCCCTGCCATTGCTGCCGGCAGCATCCTCCAGCACATCATACCACCAGCATTTTTCCACCGTGAGCCGGTTCTGGGTCAGTGTGCCGGTCTTATCCGAGCAGACCACGCTGACCGCTCCCAGAGTCTCAACGGAAGGCAGTCTGCGGATGATCGTATGTACTTTGACCATTCTGGTCACTGACAATGCCAGACAGATCGTCACCACTGCCGGCAGACCTTCCGGCACCGCAGCCACCGCCAGGGAAATCGCCACCAGCAGCATTTCCGGAATATTTCTGTGTTGAAATACCGCCAGCAGAAACAATGCCGCACATACTCCCAGCGATAAAATACTCAGAAGCTTTCCCATATCCCCCAGACGTTTCTGTAACGGTGTCATTTCCTCTTCCGCATCTGTGATCATGGAGGCGATCCTGCCGATCTCCGTGGCCATGCCCGTAGCTGTCACGATTCCTTCTCCGTGGCCATGGGTCACCACAGTAGACATATATACCATATTGACCCGTTCAGCCAATGGAATCTCGTGTCTGCAGTCTGCCAGAAACAGCGCATCTTTTTCCACAGGTACCGATTCTCCGGTCAGGGCGGATTCCTCTACCTGCAGATTGGAGCTTCTGGTCAGCCGTATATCCGCAGGTACCTGTGCCCCTGCCTCCAGGTCTACCAGATCGCCCGTCACCAGTTCCGCCGCCGGAATCTCCTGACGGATACCTTCCCTGATCACAATGGTCTGTGGACTGGTCAGCTTTTTCAACGCTTCCAGTGCCTTTCGGGCTTTTCCCTCCTGCAGCATGCCCACCAGGGCATTGACCACTACCACAGTGCCGATGATCACGGCATCACTGAGCTCCCCCAGAAAGACGGATACCACAGCTGCGATCAATAATATGTAGATCAGCGGGTCCTTTAACTGCTCCAGAAAAAGCTGTATTTTCGTCTTTTTTCTGGCAGCTTTCATTTCATTTCTGCCATTTTGCTGTAAACGACGAAAGGCCTCACCATCGGTAAGGCCCTTCACTGCGTCACTTTTCAGTTCATTTACGGTTTCCTGTATATTCTGTTTTTCGAACACGGCTGCCTCCAATGCTTGTTTCTATTAAGCATTGTATGTCATATCTTCAGAATTCATTACACCGAATCATCGTACATTTTGATCTCTTAACTGGAATGCTGCGGTCAGCTCGTTCATGTTGGTGGCCTGCGCAGACAATTCCTCACTGGTGGCAGAAGTTTCTTCTGCGGTCGCAGAGTTGTTCTGCACCACTGTGGATATCTGTTCAATGCCCTGTTCGATCTGCATCATGGCATCTGCCTGTGCCTTGGATTCTTCCATGGCTTTCTTGGACTCGTTGGCCAGATCCTCAATGCCTTCCACGACCTTCTGCAATGCTTCGGCTGTCTTGTCCGTGATCTGGTTGCCATGCTCAATCTCCTGCAGGGAAGTCTCAATCAATTCTCTGGTATGTACCGCAGACTGTGCACTGTCATCTGCCAGCTTACGGATCTGATCCGCAACCACTGCAAAGCCTCTTCCGGCCTCTCCTGCTCTGGCTGCCTCAATGGCTGCATTCAGGGACAACAGATTCGTCTGGGATGCGATATCCTCAATCTCACCAATAATATCGCTGATCTGCCTGGAAGTATCGTTGATACGCTGCATGGCATCTGTCAGACCCTTCATTTCCTCTCCGCTATCCTTCGCCTGCTGCTGGTAATCCATAGCCTTCTGGTAAGAACCTCCCAGTGCCTTGGCATTCTTCTCCACGATCTCGGTTACATTCGTGATGGTAGCCTGCAGTTCCTCTACGGAACCGGCCTGGTCGGTAGCACCTTCCGCAAGTCCCTGGGCAGCATCTGCCATCTGGTTTGCCCCCAGAGATACCTGTCCCACTGCCGTCTTGATCTCATTAAGTGTCTCACTGAGCTTATGGTTCAGCTTACGGATAGATTCCAACAGTCCCTGAAAGTCTCCCACATAGGCTTCTGCACACCCTGAAGTCAGTGCGAAGTTTCCTTCCGACATTTCTCCCAACAGATAATCCGCATCGCCAATCACTTTCTGCAGGTTACCGGATAATGCGGCGGTAGCCTCTGCCAGGATCTGTGTCTCATCCTGTGTCCGGATCACTGGTGCCGGAGTATGCAGATCGCCCTCAGCCAACAGACGTAATCTCTCGGTACACTTTGCCACCGGTTCACCGATCGCCTGACCGATCTTTTTTGCCCTGCGCACACTGAAACATAAAGCTGCAGCACCTATTGCTACACCAATGACAATACATACAACGGTAGAACCAAGGAAATCTGTCAGTGGTGCATTTACTGCCACGCTCCATCCATTGGTTCCTTCTATTGGTGCATAAGCCTGTATTGTGAGGGTTCCGCCTTTCATATAAGTGCCATATCCGGTTGCTCCGGTCATCATCTTCTGCTCTACCTTTGCAATTCCCCGCAAAGATCTGTCCGTCTGAGACAGTTCAATGTTGCTCTTCTGCTCCTGGGCAATCGCAGAATCACAGTGAGCAATGGTGATACCTGTTTCTCCCAACAGATAGCACTCGGAATTCTTACTGACAGAGACTGCCGCAGCAATATCATTTAAGAACTCCGGATCCGGCACAACGAATACCACGCCGACAATATCACCATTCTTATCTCCGTCTGCATATACGGGTGCGGAAATGATAACGCTGAGCTTACCGTCTGTCTTTGCAATCACGGGATCCGATACCACGACCTCTCCCTGCATGGATCTCTTAAAATAATCACGGTCACTATAATCGGTTCCGTCATAAGCACAGATACCGTTGGAGCCGATCAGCTTGCCTCTGACCATTCCATAAGCTTCCACACGCTGGTTGATATACTGTTGCTTCTGCTCCTGGGTAAATACCGGAGAAGACAGCTGATAGCTGCATCCGAGTTCGGATACGATCGTTGTTGTCACCCGTAGTTCCTCATTGATACGGTCTGCGGAAATCTCTGCCACCACCAGCATATCGCCTTCCAGTGTTCTCATGGTACTGGACAGATTCAGGATCACGGTAAGGATGACCAACGGAATAATCGAGAACACTACCAGCCTGCTGATTGCCTTCTGCAGACGTTCCCGGATCGTCGTCATGCCGGGTGTCTGCCCCTTTGTGCCCTTCTGTGATGCTTTTGTACTCATATGTCCTCATTTCTGCGCTGCATTTTTATTATATGCTTTATTTTCCTGTACTCTGTGAAGTGACCACTTGTCCGGCAGCGCCCGGATATTCCATTCATCTCCCTCATTTGGAACAGTGATCTTCTGCAGAGATACTCAATTTTATATGTCGATTTTATTTTACCATGATTCAGGAAAATTTTCTATCTTTTGAAGCCCAAAAAGAGAGTTAATATTCCGTTAAGAATATCAACTCTCTCCTGTCATTTATCTCTCTATCCCCTCATGATAAGAAATACCCTGTTAATAGCCGAACTCCTGGGCAAAATACAACTTGCCATTGGTCTCATAGACCGCAATGCTGCAGGTGGTAAAATCGCCTGCCAGGATATTCGCTGCGTGTGTAGGAGAAGCCATCCAGGCATCTACTACACTCTGTGCGGAATCATAGCCCTTCGCCAGATTCTCGCCCCACATCAGTTCACTGTTCACTGTGTACCAGTCCTTACCGTTGGGTCTGGTATGGGAGAACTTGGAAGCTGCTTCCTGTGCTCTTACCATAGCGCAGGACTCCAGACCGTTGCTCCAGTTCAGTGCTGCCAGGCCGTTCTCTGCTCTCTTCGCGTTTACAATATCCAACGCATCGATAGCCATGGCACGAAGTTCATCTGCACGGGCCAGCTCAGCTTCACTCATACCGGCTTTTCTCACAGAACCCGCCAGTGCCACTGCCTCTTCATCGAACCAGACAGTTCCGTCATCCGTGGCAGGATCACGGCTTACAGAGGATAATTCTGTACTCTTGCCGCAGCCTGCAAGGCTCAGCACCATGATGACTGTCAGAACAAGACTCATCCATCTTTTTTTCATTTGTTCTACCTCTTCTTTCCTTGATTGTTTATAGTAAATATATGTTTATTCGTTATGATTGCTTCTTCTTAATAATAAGCCATGCTCCCAGCCCTGTCAAGGAAAGGGCAAAGCCCAGATTCCATGTATTGGAATCATCGCCGGTCCTGGGTCTTCTGGAAGCTCCCAGGACTGCTCTGTCCGCCAATGGTGTAGGATCATCGGTAATGCTTACAACCCGCTGACGTCTTACACCAAGCACCTGAGGTGTTACCGGGGTTGCCGGCTCAGACGGTGTACCGGGAGTATCCGGGGTATCGGAATCATCCGAATCGTCCGGAGTATCCGGGGGTGCGGTCGGAGTAGTGGTCGGCGTCGTGGGTGTGGTATCCGGTGTGCCTGTCGGCGTAGGCTCCGGAGTAGCACTGGGAGTAGGTTCCGGGCTGGTAGTCACGGGCGGAGTAACCTCCGGCTCTCTGGACAATTCAAACTGCATTCCGAAGCCGTATCTGGTCATCTGATAGCCGTTGTTGGCCAACACACCGTTAAGGTTAGTGGTGATCTTCACTTCTCCGTCCTTTAACAGGTCGGATACCAGAGTATCTGCATAGGAACCTTCCTGTCCGTTTTTCAGCATCCGGTCATACAGACCTTCACCGTCAAAAGTATATACATTATGATATGTCGTGTAATATAAAGCATCTGCTACTGCAGAACAGCTCTCCGCTACTGTGGTATCGGCGGTTCCGTTGGTCAGGATTGCCAGTTCCTCTGCCGTAAGTTCTGAAAAGCCGTAGACCTTATTTCCTTCTTCTCTGGAAGTATTGTTGAACCAGTCTAAGTAATACTGTGCCAGGCAGCTCTGCGTAACCTCTTCCGGCTTCATTTCTTCGCTGCCATATCCTTTTTTCAAAAGAGCCTCTCCGACAATCGCATCCGTAACCTTGCCTGCGGTGATTCCGAGATCCCGTAACGGAGCATTTAAAATACGGCGGGGCAATGTACAGAACGCTCCCACTTCACCGATCTCATAACCTTCAAAACCACTGGACAGAACCGTTACTTTCTCTCCTGCCTTAGGCGCCGCCGGGATCGTACCGATCGTGGCCTTTGCAGGATCATACTGATACTCCTTATTGCTCTCATTTACCAGCTTTATGTTGTAGTACAGGGTATCTCCGGGCTCTGCCGCATTTCCTCCTGCCACGGTACCGTTCAGATAACCGATGGCATCGGACAGATTGATTCTTACCTTGTCCGGGGCATTGCTGTGGATCGTAATGGTGATCGTTGCATCATAGGTCACCCTGCCGGTGCCGCTTTCCCAATGCTGTTCCAGTTCCGGAGTTGTAGTAATGGTAATACCTTCGGAAATATAATGGAACACTGCGCCGTTCCCATTCTGTTCAAAAGTTACCGTTCCCGTGGGATATTCATAATAATCTACTGCGGATACCCCGGGAATCCTGTAATCGTATCCGTCATAATTGATCCAGGTCTCTGTGGGTGTGGTCACATACCATACCGTGGCAATGGTGACTCCACTGAAGGACCGACCGGTGGTGAGCAACTGATCCATAAAACTTTCCGTTACATTTTCACCATACAAGACGCCGTTGTTGTCATTCACATACTGTTTTACATCCTCAAGGGTTTTTCCGCAGTTTTCTTTATAATAGGAAGTGCCTTCGCTGTCTCCACCGTAATAAACATAGTGTAACAAATCTGCGGGCTTGCAGTCAGAATATTTGTTTACATCTAATGCTACGAATCCAACGCACTGCCAGCTTGCTCCGTTACTTCCGGTTAACTTTCCTTCGGCATCTACCCCTGTATTATCCACAGAAAGATATTTAAAGGTTTCAGCATCATCCAAAGTCATCTTATGACCTGCAAACAATGAAAAATCTCCGTTTGCCGGCTTGTAATTATGGGGCCATACGTTAGGGCTGGCTACCTGTCCTCCCACATATTTTGCCATGGTGCCTCCAGCAAGAATCACCGTTTTGATGGTGGGATAGGTTTTCTCTTTTACAGCAACAACGCTGTCGTTTCCGCTTGCACTTGCCATTTCAACAACATCGTTCTGCTCATTCTGCGTTGCTTCTTCCGCCTGTACCGTAAATCCGGTGTTGGAGATGCTGCCGATCATCAGTGCCGCTACCAGAGTTTTTGCCAGTTTGGTCTGTATTACGTTTTTTAACTTCATTTCTGTTTCCCCTCAAAACCAGTATTTCTGTTTTTATTACTTCTTTTTACTCTCCTAATAAGGAAGACTGCGCCAAATGGAAAAAAGGACCAGATTTTGAAAAATTTTTCAAGATTCTGATCCTTTTATACTTTTACAGCTAAGATCGGCTGTCGTTCCGTTCCTGTTTAATGTTCTTTTCGCTTAAGAACAAGCCATGCTCCCAGACTCGTCAGGGAAAAGGCAAAGCCCAGATTCCAGGCATCGGAGTCATCGCTGGTCTGCGGTCGTCTGGATGCTCCGAGGACTGCTCTGTCCGCTAAAGGAACTGCCTCGTCCTCGATGGTCACCATTCTACGGCGTCTTGCACCAAGTACCTGCGGGGTATCCGGGATTCCACCGGCCGGTGTGCCGGGATCTGCCGGTGTACCGGGATCATCTGGTGTATCGTCCGGAGTATCGGGTTCATCCGGGGTGTCAGGTGTTGCGGTTGGTGTTGGTGTAGGTTCTTCGGTTACCACCGGTACCGTCGGTGTCGGCGTAGGCTCCTCGGTTACCACCGGTACCGTCGGTGTCGGCGTAGGCTCCTCGGTTACCACCGGTGTAGGTGTAGATTCCGGCTCATCCGGTTCGCACGGACAGTGAATCTCACCGCCCTGCTTATACTTATCCGCTATGATGCCTCCGACAACAGTTCCACCATTATAGACAGTTGCATTCGGAGCCAGAATATATCCGAAAATAGAATTTACATTAACTTCTGTTGCATTGCCAAAGTTCCAAATAATTCTGTCTGCCCACAGCTGATGTTCCAATGCTTGCTTTTTTGCACCATGCGCATTCATCCAGCCGGTAATATTCACAGTTCCGGAATCACTTACATTTACCACAACTGTTTTTCCATAAAAAGCTGCGCCGGTGATCTCTTTGTCATAGTCTTCCATCCTGGTATTTAACTCAGCACTTGTTACATTCAATACCAGTTGTGTATCGTTATTTTCATCCGCCAAAGCATACAAGTCGTTACTTTTCTGTACCATATCATCTGCCAGAACCTTGCTGATCGTAGACGCGATATCCGTATCCCATACTTCGCAGTTCTTCAGAAGATTTCCAGTATATAATTTATTTTCACCAGCTATAATATTATAACCCTGTCCAGTCACTTCCCGCTCAACAGAGTTCTGTGTTCCGTCAGAATTAGTAAGCGGAATTATCAGTTCCTTTTCGTCTGTTCTGCCTGACGCTGTATATTTAAGAATCTGATTCGGAGCAGAAAGATCTCCCAGATAAGATTTTCCCCCATAGCTTACCATGGAAACCTTTAATTCTCTAATTGCGGCATTTCCCTCAATATGGTCCAGATTTGAGGATACAAATTCATTTGTATATAATACAAATGAAAATGGATCATTTAAATCCGCACCTGCTGCCTGCACAGTAATCCCCTCGTTCCCTGCGACGGAACCTGCTACCAGTGCTGTCACCAGAACCTTTACCACTTTTTCCCTTACATACCTGCCAAATCTGCTCATCTGATTTCTCCCTCAATGAAACTGCGTGTTTCAACGTCTTTAAACGTTTTCGTTCCTCTTTACAATTATTAAGACTGACGCCATTTCAAAAAAGGTTCAGATTTTTATTATTTTTTTGGTCTTTTCAGTATCATTTTTTATTTTTGTAACACAAGCCTTAGTATGCAGCCGTTTCTGTCAGGACTCCATGGATCAGAGCCCGCCTTTTTGTACCGGATGAGCCGTAGCAGGTAGACAGGGATACGATATTTCCCCTGTCACTTAAATCCGCATCCGAAGCATACAGGGAATGTTCCGTGGCCCACTGCACATAATCATCATAGGAGGCATCTGAGGTAAACGTGGCAAAACGGTCACTGGTACTCTTTGTTTCATAATAGGAAAAAATCTCATAAATGTAGACTTTATCTTCCGTGTATATATAGAAGTAAGGATTCTCCTCGCAGCTTGCCGTCCCCTTCAGCAAATTTTTAAAAGCCCCAAACATGCTCTCATCCCGCATATTATGTCCGAATACAAAGGTATTCCTGTCTGACCAGTCTGCTGAAGCCCCACAGTCCATGAAAATGCATCCAGCATTCACACTCTCCCCCTCAAAGGAATGCTTCAGATAATAGTCATTGTCCTCCCCCTGTACCACCGGATAACTGATGTCCAATGCCGGGAAATAGAGCCATCCACGAAAATCCGGGTTGGTCCTGATAAGTTCGGCAAAGTCGATCTGCAGCTCCGGATGATTTTTCTCCGCAATCTCTTCCTGTGTTTCCCCCGCCGCAGGCTCTGCCACCACCTCCTGGCGGATGGCATCGTATTCATTTTTTGCTCTCTGCTCTGACAGATAAGAATGCAGACTCATTCCTCCGGTCACCAGTACCGCTGCCGCCAGCACTGCTGTGATCGCATTTTCCGCTTTTTTATTTTTCATGCCAGTTTCCCCTTCCTGCAAGAATCGTTATAATTTGTTAATGATTATACCTTATTTTTCCGCATTCGTCTTTACGAAAGAGTCATTTTTTGATATTTTTAAGGTATGACTTTAAATAAGAAACTATTGGGGGAATAAAATCTTATGATACATCTTTTTGCACTGCTTTCACTGCTTTTGTGCGGTGTCTGCTATACAGGCTTTCAGAACAGTTCTCATTTCCGCAATACCGGCAGCCGGCGTTCTCTTCTGTTGCTTGTATTTGGAAGTGCCCTGCTTCTGCGCCTGCTCCTTGCATACACCACCCACGGCTTCAGTAATGATATCGCCTGTTTTGCAGCCTGGGCTGACCGGATCTTCACTTTAGGGCCAGGGCAGTTCTATTCTGCCGAGATGTTTACGGACTATCCGCCCGGTTTCATGTATGTATTGTATCTGATCGGAGCGTTACGATCTCTGCTGCAGATTCCTTATTATTCCGATCTGCATATTTTACTGTTAAAATTACCCGCAATTCTCTGTGATATTGCCTGTGGGTTTCTACTCTACAGAGAGGCGGTAAAGCGACTGCATTTTTCCGATCTGCAGGGAATCTTTGCTGCCTCTGCGTATCTGTTCCAGCCGGCGGTCATTCTGAATTCTTCCTGCTGGGGACAGGTGGATTCCGTATACACGCTGATGATCATCCTTATGTGCCTGTTCCTCATGAAGGGAAACCTGCTTCCTGCCTATGCTGTCTACGGACTGGGTGTCCTGCTAAAGCCACAGATGCTGATCTTCACGCCGGTACTGCTGACAGGGATCTGGGACCATGTGTTCTTACAGGATTTTTCCTGGCGGAAATTCTTCTATAATTTGTGCGGTGGTCTGGTTGTCATCTGCGGGATGCTCCTTCTGTGCGCTCCTTTCGGATTAACCGCTGCGATCTCACAATATACTTCAACGTTGGGATCCTATGAATATGCAGCCATCAATGCCTACAATTTCTGGGGACTATTAGGAATGAACTGGGTCGACCAGAACACGATTTTCCTCTTCCTGCCCTGTAAGATCTGGGGCACTATCGTGATTCTGCTGATCGTACTCTTTACCTTCCTTATTGCAGCCCGCTGCCGGAAAGAGCCTTCAAGATATTTCTGTCTCGGTGCCTTTATCATCCTGACGATGTTCCTGTTCTCCGTCCGTATGCATGAGCGTTATATGTATCCCGGTCTGGCACTGTTGCTTTTCTGCTGCCTGTACCGGCCCTCTACACCTCTCTGGAAATGCTTCAGTGGATTTGCAGTGCTGCATTTTTACAACACCGCCAATGTGCTGTACCATTACGATCCGCAGAATTATGACCGCAAGGCTCCCATCATTCTGCTGGTATCTGCCGGAATGTTGTGCTGCCTGTATTATTTCTATAAGATCATCTGGAAATATTATGTTCACGATGAAACAGGGACTGCCACCAATGCGAAGACGCAGACCGCAACAGGCCGCAGAGCTTCCGGGCATACTGCTTCCACAAGATCTGCCGCAGGACTCGGACAAAGACTTCGAGAATATTTTCTCTCTCCCCTGGAGCCCATTCCTTCCGAAGAGAGAATCCATTTCACGAAACCGGATCTGTGCCTGTTGCTGGCAATCGGTATTCTGTACAGTTGCTTTGCCCTCTATGATCTTGGAGACCGCAAAGCTCCGACAACAACTTATGATATGTCGGGAGAATTACAGGCCATCGAGCTGGAATTCCCCGAAGATGCGCTGCCTGTGACTATGGCCAGTTATCTGGCTCCCTGGCACCAGCGACATTTTGGGATGGATGTCAAAAGTAATGCCGAAGGCTCCTGGACTTATCTCGGTGAGATCATTTTAAACAATGTCTTCACCTGGCAGGATGTCTCCCTGCAGGATCTGCTGACACAGGCCACAGAAAACGGTACTTCTGATGTGTCTGCCACAACCAGATATCTGCGTCTGTCATTGACGGATAATGATGCCTCTCTGATTGAACTGGTCTTCCTGGACGCGAATGGCAACATCACACGCCCGTTGAACGCAGATGCCTACCCTACACTGTTTGACGAAAGCGATCTGTACCCGGAACGCTATTCCTTCCGCAACAGCATGTATTTCGATGAAATCTATCACGCACGCACGGCTTACGAGTTCCTTCACGGCCTGCCGACCTACGAAAATACCCACCCGCCTCTGGGCAAGATCTTCATCGCCCTGGGTGTTGCCATCTTTGGAATGAATCCTTTCGGCTGGCGTATCATGGGTACTCTGTTCGGCATTGCCATGCTGCCGTTTATCTACCTGCTGGGGAAAAAAATGACAAGGAATACACCTGCAGCAGCTCTGGCCTGCTTCCTGTTTGCCTTTGATTTTATGCATTTTACGCAGACAAGGATTGCCACCATCGATGTTTATATCACGTTCTTTGTGATTGCAATGTACTATTTTATGTACTACTATTGTTCTATGAGTTTTTACGATACACCGTTGTATAAGACCTTTGTGCCTCTGGGCTTATGCGGCATCTGCATGGGACTGGGAATTGCCAGCAAATGGACCGGTATCTATGCGGGCTGTGGACTGGCCCTGCTGTTTTTTGCGCATCTGCTGCGACGCTACCGGGAATACCTCTATGCCAAAGCCCATCCCGGAAAAAGCACCAACGGCATGGAGCATCAGCAGATTGTAAAGAAATTCCCGGATTATACGGTAAAGACGATCGACTTCTGCCTGACCTTTTTCGTGCTGGTTCCGGCCGTAATCTATCTGTTGTCCTACCTGCCCTTTGTAGACAATTCCCATCCGGGACTTTTTGACCGTATGCTGACCAACCA
>ERZ773224.1596-NODE-1596-length-27167-cov-6.607037_pt1 | contig 27167 bp, 22 predicted proteins | sample MGYA00580526_ERZ773224 | MGnify/ENA primary metagenome ERZ773224 (study PRJEB29015, sample SAMEA2737743) | human gut metagenome | biome: human gut; feature: human-associated habitat; material: faeces | place: China | collected 2012 ... | reverse complement strand
AATTTGAAAATATGCAATTAACAACACAAGATAATCAAACAGTATTATTAGCAGATGTTACAAATACAGGAAGTAGCAAAACAGATATACAGTTAGTAGATATAACATTATTAGACAAAGATGGAAAAGAAATAATAACAGTAGGTGGAATAATATCACAATTAGATCCAGGAGAAAAAACACAATTTAATACAAGCATGACACTAGATTATGCAAATACTTATGATTTTAAAATTACATTAAAATAAGTCACAAATAAGGCAGAAGTTTCTGTCTTATTTTGCTCTTATATATTAGGAAAGTTATACAACTTTCTTAATATATAAAATTACATTGCACAGAAAATTTATTTCTCAAAAACCTTAAAAATCCTAAAATTAAAATCCAACAAAAAAACAAAAAAATATTGCTAAATCACCAAGAATAATGTTATAATAATCACATAAGAAAAAAATACAGGAGAAAAAGAAAATGGGGATAAGAAAATCATCAATAATATCATGGATAATAACAATAATCTTAATAATTGTAGCAATCAATTTATACCAAAAAACAAACTTTAACGAATACACAAGAAGCGAGCAAAATTTACACATATCAAAATTTGAAAGAGACAGTAAAGAAAAATATTCAAAAAGCAACAGTTACAAAATAGTATCAGAAAAAAAAAATGATGCTGCATTTTATAAAAAAGTAAAAGTAGAAAAAAACAAACCATATAAGGTAACATGCATGGTAAAAACTGCAGATGTAAAATCAGAAGAAAACATCTCAGGAGTTGGAGCACAAATATCAGTAATAGGAACAACAGAAAAATCAGTATCAGTAACAGGAACAACAGAATGGCAAAAAATAGAAATGATATTTAATTCAAAAAACAGAGAAGAAGTAGAAATTGGATTTAGACTAGGTGGATATCAAGGCAAATGCACAGGAACGGCATGGTTTAGTGACTTCACATTAGAAGAAGGTGCAACAAATCAAAGTAATAATTGGAAATTTGCATGTTTCATTTTTCAAAACACAGATGTTGTGTTAAATGGAAAAGAAGTAAAACTATCAATGACAGATGACGACATTTCAGACATAAGAAGCACACTAAAGAGATTCCAAAGATCTGTAAGAACACTGTCAGAAAATAAAATGACTGCAGATTATGATACATATATTGTAAATGAACCAATTAAAAAATTATCTTATGACGAAGAATTTGGCTATTATGTAGCAGCAGAAGACATAGAAAATTCAATAAAAGACAGTATAAAGGAAAATGAATATGACCATATATTTGTAATAATAAGACTTGGAAACGATGAACACAAGGACGATATACAAATAAATGACTGGATAGGACTTGGATCTATGGATTACTATGGACTTGGATATTCAAATATAAGACTACCAAACTCATCAAAAAGTTATATGTATAAATACAATTCAAGAGTAAACACATTTCCGGAAGAAGTATTTTTACATGAATTTTTACACTCATTGGAAAGAAATGCACAAGAATATGGTTATACAATCCCGGCACTACATGACAATGAAAAATATGGATATAAAGACGAAAAGTTAATAGGACTTGAAAATTGGTATAAAGATTATATGAATTCAACAATAAAATCATCAAATGGATATGTTGGGCTACCACAAGAAATTTACACACTAAAACCAGCAAAATATTCTGATTTTGCACATCCATATAGTATTGATGAATTTCATGAACCACAAAACATAATAGAAGGAACAATTCAACTATTTAAAAACCTAGCACATAATGCAAAAAATATTGGAAAAGCATTTAAAACGCCAACAAATAATTTGCAAGTAAATAATAGTACAAATTAAAAAAATAGTAAAAAACATTTGAGAAGGGACGAAATAAAAATGAAAGTATCAGATTTTAATTACAACTTACCAGAAGAGCTAATAGCACAAGTACCACTAGAAAAAAGAGATGAATCAAGATTAATGGTTCTAGATAGAGAAAAACAAACAATAGAACACAAGGTGTTTAAAGATATAATTGATTACTTAGAACCAGGTGATTGCTTAGTTAGAAATAACACAAAAGTAATACCTGCAAGAATTTATGGTAGAAAAGAAACTGGAGCACACGTAGAATTTCTACTATTAAACAATATCGAAGGAGATATTTGGGAAAGCATCGTAAGACCGGGAAATAAACTACACGTTGGAACAAAAGTAATTTTTGGAGATGGACTATTAGAAGCAGAAATATTAGATATAATGCCAGGTGGAACAAGAAAAGTGGAATTCCATTATAAAGGAATATTTAACGAAATATTAGATCAAATTGGACTAATGCCATTACCACCATATATCCACGAAGAACTAAAAGATAATGACAGATATCAAACAGTATATGCAAAATATGAAGGCTCTGCAGCGGCACCAACAGCGGGATTACACTTTACACCAGAATTATTAAAAAAGATAGAAGAAAAAGGCGTTAAAATTGCAAATGTAACATTACATGTTGGAATTGGAACATTTAGGCCAGTAAAAGAAGATGAAGTAGAAAAACACGAAATGCACTCAGAACATTATTATATAAAACAAGAAGACTGTGATAAAATAAATGAAACAAAAAAAGAAGGAAAAAGAGTAATATCAGTAGGAACAACATCATGTAGAGTACTAGAAACAATTGCAAATGAAAATACAGGAATGGTACAACCTACAGAGGGAGATACACAAATATTTATCTATCCAGGATATAAATTTAAATGTATAGATGGATTAATAACAAACTTCCATTTACCACAATCAACATTATTAATGTTAGTATCTGCTTTAGCAGGAAAAGATTATATTATGAAAGCATACAACGAAGCGGTTAAAGAAAAATATAGATTCTTTAGTTTTGGAGATGCAATGTTTATTAAATAAAAATCGGGATAAGGGGACGGGTCTTCAATCCCGAAAAAAAATAGAGATTAAAAGACCCGTCCCTCAATCCCGAAATTTGGAGGTAGTAATATGGAAAAGAAAAACTGGTTTAACAAAGAAGTAGAAGAAATCGAAAAAGAGTTGGAAACACACAGAGAAAAAGGATTAAAAGAAGACCAAATTGCAAAAATAAGAGAGAAAAAAGGATACAATGAACTACAAGCAGGTAAAAAGAAAACAATATTGCAAAGATTTTTAGACCAATTTAAAGACTTTTCAATAATAGTATTAATAATTGCTGCAATTGTATCAGGCGTAGTTGGAATACAACAAGGAGAGGGAATGACTGATACAATAATAATTTTAATAGTTGTTCTTGTAAATGCAATAATAGGAGTAGCACAAGAAAGCAAGGCCGAAAAATCATTAGAGGCTTTACAAAAATTAAGTGACCATGCATCAAAAGTTGTAAGAAATGGAAAACTACAAGTTATTCCTGCAAAAGAACTAGTACCAGGTGATTTAGTAATTCTTGATACAGGTGATTATATTCCTGCAGACTTGAGAATTGTAGAAGAAGCAAATTTGAAATCACAAGAAAGTTCATTAACGGGAGAATCTGTACCAGTTGAAAAAACTTCTGAAATTATTGAAGAGGTAGAAATCGGTATTGGTGATAGAAAAAATATGTTATTTTCTTCAAGTTTAGTAACATATGGTAGAGGAAAAGGAATTGTTGTAGAAACAGGAATGACAACAGAGGTTGGAAAAATAGCTGGAATGATAAATTCAACAGAAAAACAAGAAACACCTTTACAACAAAAATTAAACAAATTAGGAAAAACATTAGGAATTGCAGCATTAATAATTTGTTTAGTAATATTTGTAGTTGGTTTAATACAAGGAAAAGAGCCAATTCAAATGTTTATGACAGCAGTTTCATTGGCAGTTGCAGCAATACCAGAAGGGTTGGCAGCAGTATCAACAATTGTTTTAGCAATTGGTGTTCAAAAAATGGTAAAAAAGAATGCAATTGTTAAAAGACTACCTGCAGTTGAAACACTTGGAAGCAGTACAGTTATATGCTCAGATAAAACAGGAACATTAACACAAAACAAAATGACAGTAGAAAAAATTTACTGGAATGAAGCAATCAGAAACATGGATAATATACAAGAAGATGAAATTGATGAAGAATTAAAAAAAATAGTATATGCAAATATGCTATGTAATGACACAAAAATATCACAAGACGGAACTTTAACAGGTGACCCAACTGAAACTGCATTAGTTGATATGGCCTTTAAATTAAGTTTTGACCCAAGTTTATATGACAGAGCACCTAGAGTTCAAGAAATACCATTTGACTCAGACAGAAAATTAATGACGACTGTAAATGAATTGAATGGAAAATATGTAGTATTTACAAAAGGTGGAATAGATGAATTATTAAAAAGATGTTCAGCATATGAAATCAATAATGAAATACATCAAAATATAGGTGAATACGTAAATAAAATAAGAGAAAAAAATGAAGAAATGGCAAAAGACGCTTTAAGAGTATTGGGATGTGCATACAAGGAAATTGACCATATTCCAACAAAAGAAGAAATGGCAACAATAGAAAATGACTTGATATTTATAGGAATGGTTGGTATGATAGACCCACCAAGAGAAGAGGCAAAGGTTGCAGTTGAAAAATGTAAAACAGCAGGAATAAAAGTTGTAATGATTACAGGTGACCACAAAATCACTGCAACAGCAATTGCTAAAAAATTGGGAATTCTTGAGGATGATGACGAAGCAATAACAGGTGCAGAACTTGAACAAATGACAGATGAAGAATTAATACAAAATGTTAGAAAATATTCAGTTTATGCTAGGGTTTCTCCAGAACACAAAGTTAGAATTGTAAATGCATGGCAAAAAAATGGTGAAGTTGTTGCCATGACAGGTGATGGAGTTAATGACAGTCCTGCACTTAAAAAAGCAGATATTGGTTGTGCAATGGGAATTGTTGGAACTGATGTAGCAAAAGAAGCAGCAGATGTAATTTTAACAGATGACAACTTTGCAACAGTTGTATCAGCAGTAGAAGAAGGAAGAAGAATATATGACAATATTTTAAAAGTAATTCAATTCTTGCTTTCAAGCAATGTTGGAGAAATAATAGTACTATTTTTTGCAACATTATTAACACCATTATTTAGCAAATGGTTTGGAATAACAGACATCAATAGTTTGGAAATATTACTACCAATTCATATCTTATGGATAAATTTAGTAACAGACTCATTACCTGCATTAGCTTTAGCGTTTGACCCAGCAAATAGAGACATAATGGAGAGAAAACCAGTAAAACCAGGTAAAGGTGTATTTACAAAAGGAATGACATGGAGAGTTATATATCAAGGTATGATGATAGGTGGACTTACACTTGCGGCATTTATGATAGGGCTTGGAACAACAAAAACACCTATAAATGGTTTAACACTTGACCAGTCAAAAATAGAAGTTGGGCAAACTATGGCATTTGTAACTTTGGCACTTTCAGAATTAACACATGTATTTAATGTAAGAAATAATAGAAGATCAATATTTAAGACAGGAATATTTAATAATATGAAATTAATAGGAGCAGTTGTTGCGTCTGCATTGCTTGTATTTGTTATTTTATTAATTCCTGGTTTAAGAGAAATATTTAGTATTCCAGTTTTACCAACTGAAAATATTATTGAATTAGTATGTTTAGTTCTTGCTCCAATTGCTATTGTTGAGATATTTAAGATATTTAAAATTAATGGTGGAGAAGATTAAAGTTAAATTAGTGATTAATTAATAAAAAGCACGAATAAATTATTTGGTAACATAATTTATTCGTGCTTTTTTATGGTATTTAATTATAATGTTTTTTAAAACTTCATATAATATGTATTTATACATTTAATTCCTTTGAATCAGGAATTTCAATATTCTTATATTTGTTTAGATCCATTTCGTCTAATGAATTTTGAATACAACTAACAATAACATTATTAAAACTCATATTTTCCTGTTTTGCGATTTTCTTTAATGTATCATTCATGTTTTCTGGTAATCTAATAGATATTTTTACATTACTTTTTTTATATTTAGAAACTTCAAACATAATCATCCCTCCTATATTTTAAAATTTTATATTAATAATTGTCTCACAAAAATGTTTTAAAAAATACCAGACAAAAGTATTGCACTTTTTATTTTTTAATGATAGTATATGTATAGTAAAAATGAGATAAAAATATTTTTACATAGTATATAAATATTTAAAGTGTGAAAAATATAAACAAAAGATGAGGAGGAATTATGGAAGCAAAAGAAAAAAATTATATACAAAATAAAGGGATTACGCTTGTTGCGTTGGTGATAACTATTGTGATTTTACTTATTTTGGCGGGGATCTCAATATCGTCTTTGACGAATACTGGAATATTTGAGAAAGCAAAAGATGCGAAAAAGGCAAGTGAAAATGCAGAATTAGAACAAAACAAAGTGTTAGATGAATATGAAAAAGAATTGGACAAATATGGAGATAATACTTTAGTTTCTAAATTTAATAGCGGAAAAATAAAAGTGGGTGATTATGTATCATATACACCAGACCGAGCAAATACAAATGAAATTTTGGAAGAATTAAAAACATATTCAGGTTCTGATGCAAATAGTGCTTCTAAATTAAAACAGGAAATGGACTTAAAATGGAGAGTACTTGATGTAAAAGACGGAAAATTGAGATTAATAAGTGATAAAGCAACAACATCGTTGATAACATTATCCGGTTCAAAGGGATATAATAATGCGGTATATTTATTAGATAAAACATGTAAGACTTTGTATAATAATTCAAAATTGACAAGTAATGTACAAAATTTAAAAATAGAAGATATACAAGATCATTTAACATATGATTATACACAATATAGAACTTCAGATACAGATTTAAAATATGGAGAAACAAAAGAATATACTACAAATAAAAATTATCCTTATATTTTTAAAAATGAAAAAAAAGGTTGGGTTGATGGAGTACAAGGGACAGAATATAATTTAAGTGAACAGGTAGAAATGATTAATGAAACAAAAATTGAAGCAAGGACAAGTATAAAAACAATACAAACGTATTGGTATAAATCAACAACACCAACTGATTTTGAAAATGAAAAATATTATAATTTATTTGTAGACAATGGAATTAACTATAATCCGTATTGGATGTCGTCTCGATGTACTAATGCAAGGTCTGGAAGAATTGATTTCTGCGTTTATCGTGTTGGAACTAAAGCTGTCAGTGCTGACTACTTATATGTTTCTTATGAATATGAACATCCTGTTGCTTATGCTATTCGTCCTATAATAGTATTAAAATCAAATGCTAAAATAAATACAGAGAATTCAGAAAATGGAAGTATAGAATCACCATTTAATATAAAATAGCAAATAAAAGAAAGAAAATCAAAGCATGGGAAAATATAAAAATCAAAAAGCTATAACCACTTGTAATTCTTGTGGTTACATAATTATATTATTGATTTTAGTTGGAAATTCAATATCTACATTAACAAATATAGAAATATTCCAAAAGGCAGAAGATACAAAAAGTGCAAGATGGAAAATATTTTATGCGGATACAAACAACATATATTTATAGCAGGAGATTATATAGAACCAAGCAAATTTCCAACAAGTACAAACGAAAATGAATGTTCTATAACAAAAAAATCAATATTACAGAAAATGGATATCCTAAAGCAGTATATTTTACAAATATATTAAATGATTATTCAGGGGTTCATCAAGAATACATTCGAAAACAATTCAAGAATTGAAACAATCATATTTTGACCCAAATTTACCAGTACAAATGAAAATATGAAAGCAGTAGCATATATGTTAGATACAACGGCATGGAAAGAATTTAAAGATCCAAATGCTAAAAATGAATCAGGATGTCACGTAAACAATGACAATGGAAAAAGCAGGACAGATTATTATTCAGTATGTTAGATTCAAATAGTACATTATATATATTACCACAATTAAATGGAACAACTGCAATGTGGGTTGTTGGTTCATCTGCACCTAACCTACTTGATACAATGTACGTGAGTCACGATGGAAGCTTCGGCTATAGTACTTATTATGCAACTAGTATTGGGTTCAGATCAATTGTTTGTCTAGGAAATGAAGTAGAACTTCAAAAAACAGAAGATAGATTTTTGATAAAGTAAAGCAAAAATTATATAAATAAATTAATTTCAAAACAAAGGAGAAATATATTTTATGTTAAAAGGTAGAAAGAACACAGGTATAACACTGGCTGTATTAGTAATAACAATTGTGATTTTACTTATTTTGGCGGGGATCTCAATATCTACATTAACTAATACAGGAATTTTCCAGAAGGCAAAAGATGCAAAACAAAAGTCAGAAAATGCGCAAAAAGAAGAAAGTTTTTTATCAGAATATGAAAAAGAAATTCTAAAACAAGATTCAAATGGCATATGGGATGGAAACGTAAATAAACCAGAATTAATGACAGGAATGAAGGCGATTCAATTTAATGAACCAACAGATACAACGGAAGGCAGTGTTAAAAAAGTAGATAATAGTAATGCAACAGACTGGTATGATTATAAGACAAAAAAATGGGCGAATGCACAAACAGAAGATGGAAGTATGTGGGTATGGATACCAAGATATGCATATAAAGTTGTGTATAATGACCCAAGCGATAAATCAAAAGGCGGAAAGTTTGACATTGTTTTCTTAATTGGAACAACTGATAATTATATAGAAGATAACGGAAATATACAGACCGCTCAAAGGCAAACAGAAAAAAATCAAGTAATAGAAACAGATTCAACAAAAACAGATAAGTATACAGTACATCCGTCTTTCACAAATGAAAGTAGTATCGATTATGCCAATGGAGGATGGAATAAAGAATTAACAGGAATTTGGGTAGCAAAGTTTGAAGCAGGGTATTTTGATAAAGAAAAAGATAAAGATAAGATACAAGAAAGTTCAGTGAATTATACACAAGATTACTGTGAAATAAATGTTGATGGAACTGGAATGAGATTAGAAGCTAGAAACTATATTGATAAAATATACGGGAAAAAAACAACATCAATAAAATATCCAACATTTCAAGGAGCAAAATATTCAATGAATTCCATAAGCCATGGAGACGCATATAGTATATCGAAAGTATTAACAGAATCAAACAATATATATAAATTAAATGAAAAAATAACAGACAGTCACTTAATGAAGAACAGTGAATGGGGAGCAGTGGCTTATTTAGGGCAAAGCAAATATGGACTGAATGAGAAAAACATAAGAATAAACAATGTTAATGTAAATGATATGACAAATTTTGTATTTGCAGTAACAGGGTACGCAGCTAAAGAAGATGGTGCCTCAGAAACTGGAATAGATAATGCATATAGGTGGACAAAAAAAGAAGGACAAAGTGCAAGTAATACAGGAACGATATACGGAATATATGATTTATCAGGAGGAACTTGGGAAAGAACGGCAGCAATAATAAATAATGATAATGAGAATCTTAATAAATTTGGACAATCATTAAAAGAAGACCTAAAAGAAGGAAAAAGTAGTAGATATATAACAGTTTATAATATAGCAGAAAATGATAATCAAAAATTAGATGAAGCAAGGATGAAAAACTATTTATCAAATGCAAAAATATATGGAGATGCAATAGCAGAAACATCTACAAGTGGGATTGGAAATAGCGCATGGTTTGGTAATGTTACACACTTTCCGGCACTTCATTATACTTTTTTTGTTCGTGGAGGTAATTTTATGGATAAATCTAATGATGGAATGTTTCTATTTGGACATCACGAAGGTTGGTGCATGAGCCATGATGGTTTTAGGGCAGTATTAGTAAAAAAATAATTTTATGAGCAGGGAATTGTAACAAAGTATAAAATCGATAAAAACAAGCAACACAAAAAATTAAAAAATATAAATGGTAAAATTAAATTACCGTTTTTAGAAAATAAAAGACACATAATTAAAACTTATGATACAATGTTGGTGTCGAATCAAACATTGAAAGAAGGTAATAATTATGTGTCAACAAAATAATAACACAAAAAGCAAGAAAGGTAAACACTTAGAATATAGTGAAAGACAATCAATAGAAAGGTGGTTTAATAGAGATAAACGTACAAAGGTTGAAATAGCAGAACTTCTAGATAGAACAGAAAAAACGATAAGAAATGAAATAAAAAGAGGATTAGTAAAAAATTTAACAACAGAATTAATAGAAATATGGGTATATAGTGCAGATGTAGCACAACAAAAATACGAATATTATTTAAGAGCAAAAGGACCAAAATTAAAAATAGATAATGATTATGAATTAAAGGAATACGTAGAAAAATCAATAAAAGAAGATAGAAAATCACCAGAAGTAATAGCAGAAGAAATAAAGGAAATGAACTTTAAAACAAAAATGTGTGCAAGAACAATAAGAAATAATATATATGCAGGAGATATATATAATATAAAATCAACAGATATGATTTATAATAAAGAATATAAAGATAAAAATAAAGAAAAGACAGTATGTGAAAAAGTGCCATCAGAAAAAAGCATAGATTACCGTCCAGAAGAAGCAAATACAAGAGAAGGATATGGACATTGGGAGGGAGATTTGGTAATAGGAACAAAGAAAAGAGGAGCAGTATTATTTACATTAACAGAAAGAAAGACAAGAGAAGAAATAATAGTAAAAATACCAGGAAAGAAAGCAGAATATGTAGCCCAAGCATTAGATTTAATAGAAAGAAGATATAAAAAAATATTTTATACAAAATTTAAGACTATAACATTTGATAATGGTGTAGAATTTAGAAATTGGAAGTCTTTGGAAAAATCATATTATAAACGAAGAAAAACAGCAAGAACACAAGTATATTATGCGCATCCATATCGTTCAGGAGAACGAGGAAGCAATGAAAATGCAAACAGATTAATAAGACGATTTATACCCAAAGGAACTGATATAACACCAATTTCAGAAGAATATATACAAAAAATAGAAGATTGGATAAATAATTATCCAAGAGCTATGTTTAATTATAAAAGTGCCAACGAAATTTTAAGTGAATTATGTGCATAATAAAACGGAAATTTATTATTGCCATTTATAAAAAAATTAAAAAATTAAAAAAACATTGACATTTTGCCCAAAAACCATTATAATATAAATGTATTATTTTGAAAGGGAGTAAAATTATGCTAAAAAAATATTGGAAAAAGATAGGAATGTTAATACTAATAATTGCATGTGTTTTCAATGTTATGAACAAATTAGTGCATAAATTATCATTAAACAAAGAAATGTTACAATCAGCACAATATGTATATGATAGCGAAAAAAATACAAATACTCAAAAATAATACTTGAAAAATTTTAGATAATATGTTATTATAAAAAACAGTCATGTTATAAAAACGAAAAAGAGGTGAAATAGAAATGAAAGAAGGAATACATCCAGAATACAACCAAACAACAATCACATGTGCATGTGGAAATGTTTTAGAAGTTGGTTCAACAAAAAAAGATATAAAAGTAGACGTATGTTCAAAATGTCATCCATACTGGACAGGAAACCTAAGACAAGAAACAGTAGGTGGAAGAGCAGACAAATTCAAAAAGAAATATGGACTTGCATAAGTCAACAAAAGGTAGCAAAAATGCTACTCTTTTTTTTGCCAATTAACCTTTACAATTTTTAAAAAATAAATTAAAATAAAGAAAGAAAAAGTAAAAAAGGAGGAGCTCAAAATGGCAAATGTATGTGACTACATAAAATGGAGAGGGGACATAAACTTTGAACAATCAAAATTTAACGAAATAGACAACCTAATATTATCAAGGTTTTCATACTTTCCATTTGATAAAATAATAAAAGAAGATGAAATAGTAACAATAAGAGAACTGGGAAAAAGATTCAAAAATCAAGATATAAGCAAACTTCCAATTTTATGGAAAGACGATGTAGAACTATTTCCTCTAATTGGTGAATCTGAAAGATTTGGAAATTTATTAGCAACAAAGTATATAAACAAAATAGATGTAGTACAAGAAAAACAATTTGCAGCAATAACAGTATTAATGCCAGATGACACAATATTCATATCATATAGAGGAACAGACAATACAATAGTAGGATGGAAAGAAGATCTAAATATGAGTTTTAAAAGTCATATAGCTTCACAATTATCAGCAAAAAAATATTTAGAAATGATAGCAAAAGAATATTCGGATAAAAAAATAAGAATAGGTGGACACTCAAAAGGTGGAAATATAGCAGTATATGCCGCAACATTTGTAAGCCAAGAAATAAAAGATAGAATAATCAATGTGTATAACAACGATGGACCTGGATTTTGTGATGATGTAATAGAAACACCAGAATATCATGAAATGATAAAAAAGGTTCATACATATATTCCACAGTCATCTGTTATAGGAAGACTAATGAACCATAGAGAAAAATATACAGTTGTAGAAAGTGTTCAAAAGGGAATAATGCAACACGATTTGTACAGTTGGCAGGTGCTTGGCACGAAATTTATTACATTAGAGGAAGTTACAAATGGAAGTGAATTTGTTGATAAAACAATTAAAGAATGGCTTGAAAATGTTGAACCTGAAAAAAGAGAGCAGGTAATAGATGTTGTTTTTGACATTTTAAATGCAACTGATGCTCAAACTATGAAAGAGATAAAAAACAATTGGTTTACAAGTGCCAGAACTATGATGACCTCTTATAAAAATATAGATAACGAAACCAAAGATATGATTTGGAAAGCAGTTGGTGAATTACTTAAGAGTGCAAAAAATAATATTTTTGAAGATTTTCCTAAATTACCAGAAAAATCAAAATAAAGGAGCCCCATTTTGTGGCTCCTTTTTGACTACTCTGCAGTATTAACAAGATGATTTATATCATCTACAGAACGTTTTGATAAAAATGCAATCATATTACAACATGCTTCATACTGCTTGTCATCAAGACAGTCCCTTTGAAGTTTTAAATATGAAATTGAAACTTCAAGTGGAAAGGCCGATAGACCTTTTGCAAAATTTTCCATCATTTTCTTTTTTTCTTTTTGATATGTTGCATAATTTGCACTGTTCATATTGATACCTCCGTTAGAATAGTTATTAAAAATATTTTAAGTAAATATTATAACATTATTTTAAAAATTTGCCAATAAAAACTTTTACCAAACTCTTGTTTTTGTTTTAAAATTATAGTATAATAAAAATATCCTTTTGAGGACATCAAAAATGGGGGAATAAAAATGAATGATAAAATAATAATAAAAGGCGCAAAAGAACATAACTTAAAAAATATAAATTTAGAAATTCCAAGAGATAAAATGGTAGTAATAACAGGACTTTCAGGATCAGGTAAATCTTCATTAGCATTTGATACATTGTATGCAGAAGGTCAAAGAAGATATGTAGAGAGTTTATCTTCATATGCAAGACAATTTTTGGGAATAATGGAAAAACCAGATGTTGAGTCAATTGAAGGACTATCACCTGCCATATCAATAGACCAAAAAACAACATCAAAAAATCCACGTTCAACAGTTGGAACAGTAACAGAAATATATGATTACATTCGTCTATTATATGCAAATATAGGGGTACCATATTGTCCAAACTGTGGTAAAAAAATTGAAAAACAATCAATTGACCAAATTGTTGATAATATTATGGAATTAGAAGAAGGTACAAAAATACAAATTTTGGCACCAGTTGTAAGAAGTAAAAAAGGTGAATTTGTAAAGCAATTAGAGGGATATCAAAAAGATGGATTTGTAAGAGCAAGAATTGACGGCGAAGTTTATGATTTATCAGATGAAATAAAATTAGATAAAAATAAAAAACACGAAATTGAATTAGTTGTAGACAGATTAGTTGTAAAACCAGAAATAAGAAGTAGGCTTACAGAGTCTGCTGAAATTGCGTTAAAACATGCTGATAATTTGGTGTTAGTCAATGTTATAACAAAAGAAGAAAACAAAACAATTTTATACAGTTCAAATTATGCATGTCCTGACTGTGGTTTCAGTTTTCCAGAAATCACACCAAGAATGTTTTCATTTAATAATCCATATGGTGCTTGTCCTACTTGTATGGGTATAGGATATTTAATGAAAATGGACGAAGATTTAATAGTTCCAGACAAAAACAAAACATTATATGATGGAATAAAAGCATTTGGTTCAAGTACAATGAAAAAGGGCGATACAATGGCCAAAATGTATTTTGAAAGCATAGGAAAACATTATGGTGTTGAAATAAAAGGAGTTCCAATTAAGAAATTACCACGATGGTTTATGGAAAAAATCTTATATGGTACAGGTGACGAAAAAATTGACTTTGAATATTCATCTGCTGCCGGTGTAAGAAAGTTTACTGCACCATTTGAGGGAGTTTTGCCAACACTTGACAGACGTCATAGTGAAACAAAATCACAAGGAATGAGAGCATTTTATGAGATGTATATGACAAACTCTCATTGCCATACCTGTAATGGAGCACGTTTAAAGAAAGAAATATTATGTATCAAAATAAATGGTAAAAACATAAATGAAGTTACAGATATGTCAATCAAGGCATTAAAAGAATTTTTAGGTACATTAAAATTAACAGAAAAAGAAGCAATGATTGCAGACATGATTTTAAAAGAAATAAATAAAAGGCTTCAATTTTTAATAGATGTAGGGCTTGAATATTTAACACTTTCAAGAAGTGCTGGAACATTATCAGGAGGAGAAGCACAACGTATTCGTTTAGCAACTCAAATAGGTTCAGGACTTACAGGGGTTATGTATATTTTGGATGAACCAAGTATAGGACTACACCAAAGAGATAATGATAAATTAATTGCAACACTTAAAAAGTTGAGAGATTTAGGAAATACTTTATTAATTGTAGAACATGACGAGGACACAATGTATGCGGCAGACCAAATTATTGATATTGGCCCAGGTGCAGGGGTTCATGGTGGAAATGTTATGGCACAAGGTACAGCAGAAGAAGTAAAATTAGTAAAAGATTCTGTTACAGGCCAATATTTAAGTGGTAGAAAGAAAATAGAAGTTCCTAAAAAAAGAAGAAAAGTTGTTAAATCAAAAGCTATTGAAGTAAAAAATGCAACAGAAAACAACTTGAAAAATATAAGTGTAAAATTCCCATTAGGAGTATTTACATGTGTTACAGGGGTTTCAGGATCAGGAAAATCAACACTTGTAAATGAAGTACTATATAAAACAATAGCAAAAGAACTAAACGGTTCATCAGAAAAACCAGGAAAATGTAAAGAGGTTAAGGGACTTGAAAATATAGACAAAATAATAAATATAGACCAATCACCAATAGGAAGAACGCCACGTTCAAATCCTGCAACATATACAGGAGTATTTGATTTAATTAGAGACATTTTTGCAGGAACAAATGAAGCCAAATTGCGTGGATTTGAAAAAGGTAGATTTAGTTTCAATGTAGCAGGTGGAAGATGCGAAAGCTGTAACGGTGACGGAGTTCACAAAATAGAAATGCACTTTTTGCCAGATGTCTATGTACCATGCGAAGTGTGTAAAGGAAAGAGATATAATAGAGAAACACTAGAAGTTAAATATAAAGGTAAAAACATAGCGGACGTGCTTGATATGACAGTTGAAGAAGCATTAGAATTTTTTGATAAAATACCAAAAATAAAACAAAAAATTCAAACTTTATATGATGTAGGACTAGGATATATTAAACTAGGACAACCATCAACAACATTATCTGGTGGTGAAGCACAAAGAGTTAAACTTGCAACAGAACTTTCAAAAAGAGCAACAGGAAAAACTTTATATATTTTGGATGAACCAACTACAGGTCTTCATATTGCTGATGTTCATAGATTAGTTGATATTTTACAAAGATTAGTTGATACGGGAAATACAATTATTGTTATTGAACATAATCTTGACCTAATAAAAACTTGTGATCATATTATTGATTTGGGTCCAGAAGGTGGAGATGGTGGCGGACAGGTTGTTGCTGTTGGTACACCTGAACAGATTTGTAAGAATGAACAAAGTTATACTGGTAAGTTTTTGAAGAAGTATTTGGAATAAAAATTTTTAGGGAGAAATACAATGTATAGAATTTTTTGTGAAAGCTATGAAAATTTTATAAAATCAATGGATGGAGATAATTATAGATTACAAATTTCAAAACCATTTGAATTACTAGTAGATATAGATAAATACAATAAAGAACAAAAAAAACAAAGTGAATTATATAAAAAATTATGTGATTTAATGGAATTTATGAAAAATAATGTTAAAAGATTTCCTAAATTAAAGGCATTTTTATGGACATTGGATTCAAGAAATATAAGAGCACAAAAATATGGTGTGTCAAAAGAAGAAGATCTTGAGGAACAAACAAAATTAGTAAATTCATTTTTGAAATTAGCATATTGGTATTAAAAATTGACATTTTATGTTGATTGATGATATAATATACATGCAACAAAAAAATATAATAAACATATATCTGCTAAAGAATGTGAAATGATATCATTATCAGATCTTTAGTGAAAGGAAAATCATAATTACCTACAAAATGGGTAGTTATGATTTTTTTATTTTAATAAAATTAATGCTATCAATAATTTTATATGCTATTAATTGTAACAATATTTTGTAAACAACCGTAATAAATTAAAAAAATCACTAGACAAAAATAACAAAAAGATATATAATAAGTGCATAAAAAATGAAATACAAAATAAAAACAAAGAAAAAGAGAAGTACATTTAACACTAATTTAAAGAGAATAGAAGTCAAAGGCTGTAAACTTCTAAAATAAAGATAAATGGAAAGTAACTTTGGAGTTGATAATCCGAAAATAAACTCAAGATTATCCGTAATACTGCGTTAAAGTAAAAGAGATATTATTTAAAATCAAGTAATTGACACAAAATGTTAACAATATAAATTTGAATAATAATTAAGGTGGTACCGTGAGATATAAACTCGCCCTTATGCTAAACAATAGCATATTGGCGAGTTTTTGTGTACAAAAAGAGAGATTTTTAAATTTCAATTCTTCATTGTAAAAAAAAGGGATTAAAGACCCGTCCCCCAATCCCTAAAAAATTTCGAATCGTGTCATATAAAATATAAAAAGGAGGTTCAAAATGCTAAAAATTCAAACAAAAAAATCAGGTGCAGAATTAACAAGTATACAATATAATGGCAAAGAAATGTTGTTCCAAGGAGAAAAAGTGTTAGATAGTAATGGTAATATATATTGGAAAAGACAAGCACCAATACTATTTCCAATTGTTGGCCAACTAAAAAACTCTCAAACTCAAATAGAGGGAGAGATATATGAAATGTCACAACATGGATTTGCAAGAGATATGGACTTTGAAGAAATATCAAAAACAGAAAATAAGCATCACTATATGTTAAAATATGATGAGGGAACTCTAAAAAAATATCCATATAAATTTGAATTACATGTTATATATGAAATAGTTGAAAACACTTTAACAATCACATATCAAGTTAAAAACATAGATGATAAAACAATATATTTTGGATTAGGAGGACATCCAGCATTTAATTGTGATTATAGTAATGGTGAATACGAAATTGTATTTTCAGAAAATGAAGATAAAATAGTGTTTCTTAAATTGAAAAATGGTTTAATAGATACAGAAAAAGCACAAAATATTTTACAAGATAATAAAATTTATTTAAAAGAAGATACTTTTGATAATGATGCAGTTATTATGAAAAATTTAAAATCAAATAAAGTAATTTTGCAAAATCATGAAACAAATCAAAAGATATTGGAGTTTGATTTTACAGGATTTCCATATTTAGCATTATGGTCAAAAAAAGGAGCTCCATTTGTCTGCATTGAGCCTTGGCAGAATACGGCTGATAGAATAGATAGTACACAAATTTATAAAGATAAAGAAAATATTATTGAATTACCAAAAGATAAAGAATATAAGTGTGAATTTAAAATAAAAATATTATAAATATAGGAGAAGATTATGGCATATTCAATAGAAATAAAAAATGAAGTTATTAAAAAAATTTCAGAAGGCGAAAAAATAAAAGAGATTAGTGATAGAATGGGAATTAGTGTACCAACTATTTACAAATGGAGAAAGGAAAATCAATTAGATAACAAGAATATGGATGATGTAGACTTGGCAGAGCAAAAAGAAACATCTAAAGAAATAAAGAGATTAATAAAATTAAGAAAATTTAATGATGCATTAAAATATACTGATAAATATCCGGATAATCCTGTAATACAGTCACAAAAAGTAAATATATACATAAAAAAGAGAAAATATAGAGAAGCAAAAGAAATAGGGAAGAAATTTGAAAATTATGCACAAATCCAATCTCAAATGGCAACAATAGCAATAAAACAAGGAGATTATGAAAAAGCAAAAGAAATAGGAGAAAAATTTAGAAATCATGCACCAATCCAATCTCAAATGGCAACAATAGCAATACAAGAAGGAGATTATGAAAAAGCAAAAGAAATAGGAGAAAAATTTAGAGATAATGCACCAATCCAATCTCAAATGGCAATAATAGCAATAAAACAAGGAGATTATGAAAAAGCAAGAGAAATAGGGAAGAAATTTGAAAATTATGCACCAATCCAATCTCAAATGGTAACAATAGCAACAAAACAAGGAGATTATGAAAAAGCAAAAGAAATAGGGAAGAAATTTGAAAATTATGCACCAATTCAATCACAAATGATAACTGTAGCAGTAAAAGAAGACGACTTTAAAACAGTAAAAAGAATAGGAAAAAAATTCTTAAACAATGAAGTGATTCAATCGCAAATAAAAGAAATAAAAATGAAAGATGAAAACTATGAAAAAATTGAAAAAGAATATATTATGGAGCAATTAAAGGAATACAATCCATTTTGTAAAGAAAGTAAAGAAAGTAAAGAAAATTTAGAATTATTAAATAAAATAAAAACAAAATTATATTATGAATTTGAAGGAATTGATGTACAAGAAATTCTACAAAATAAAGAATTAACAGAAAAACAAAAATTATATGTTGCACTTGCTATAAATGAAAAAAGAAAAAATGTAAAAAATATAAAAGAGATAGCAAAAAGATATAAAGATAGTGATGAAATCAAAAATATTAATATTATTTTACAAAGAACTCAAAGTAAGAAAAAGAAAATTTTTAATTGGGAAATTTATGATGAGTGTTTAGGATGGGAATTGGACGAAAATTTAAAAAATAAATATGAACAAAATAAGAAAAAACAGAAGGAAAATGGAATAACACAAAGGGAAGAAAAACTTAGAACACAAAAACACAAGGAAGAAGAACAACAACAAGAACGAAAGAAACAAAACAAAGTTAGAGAACAAATTATAAAAGGAAAGTATAATGTGCATACAAATAAAAAAATATCTGACAATAATATACAGAAACCAAAGGTACAACAATTTTTTAAAAGCGAGTTAAAACATGAAGAAAAACATAAAAACAATAATGATTTTAAAAATGAATTAAAAGTACAAGTTCAGCAAGACACAGCAAAGATAAAACAACAAAATGAAGAAATACAACAAAAATATATTTATACTGAAGTAATGGAATATCTTATAGAAAAAAGAAAACCAATATATGTAAAAATGCAATCAACAGACTTAGAAATACAAAGAGAAGGCATATCACAATGGGATAAATTAGATGACTTAATAGAAAAAACAAAAGAATTAAAAGAAAATGAAGACTACATGAAAAATATTTATGAAAGAGTTACAAGATTAAAAGAAAAAGAAGAAAATCAAATTAGGAGGTAAATTAAAAATGGATAAGAAATTAAATGACAAGTATAATCCACAAGATTTTGAAGAAAAACTATATCAAGAATGGGAAGAAAAAGGATACTTCAAACCAAGTATGGACAAAACAAAAGAAAGTTACTGCATAATGATGCCACCACCAAATGTAACAGGAAAATTACACATGGGACATGCATTAGATGACACAATTCAAGATATTTTAATAAGATTTAAAAGAATGCAAGGATACAACACACTATGGCTTCCAGGTTCAGACCATGCAGCAATTGCGACGGAAGTAAAAGTTGTTGCTAAAATGAAAGAGGAAGAAGGCTTAACAAAAGCTGATATTACAAGAGAACAATTTTTAGAAAGAGCATGGGCTTGGACTAAAGAATATGGTGGAACAATTAAAAAACAACAAAGAAGATTAGGATGTTCATGTGACTGGGATAGAGACAGATTTACTATGGATGAGGGACTATCAGAAGCAGTTTTAGAACAATTTATCCAATTGTATAATAAAGGATTAATTTATAAAGGTAAAAAAATGATAAACTGGTGTCCATCATGTCATACAACAATTTCTGATGCAGAAGTTGAATATGAAGACGAGCCATCACACTTATGGCATATTAGATATCAAATTGCAGGTGAACCAGACAGATATATTATAGTTGCAACAACAAGACCTGAAACAATGCTTGGTGACACAGCAGTTGCAGTACATCCAGATGATGAAAGATACAAAGATTTAGTAGGTAAAAAATGTATCTTACCAATTATGAATAAAGAAATTCCAATAATTGCAGACGAATTTGTTGAAAAAGAATTTGGAACAGGATGTGTTAAAATAACACCAGCTCATGACCCAAATGATTATCAAGCAGGACTAAGACACAACTTAGAAATTATAGAAGTATTTGACGATAGTTCAATTATGGGAGATTTAGTTCCTGAATATAAAGGAATGCCAGCAATAGAAGCAAGAAAATTAATTGTAGAAAAATTACAAGAGCTAGGAAACTTAGTTAAAATTGAAGATTATACACACAATGTTGGAAAATGCTACAGATGCCATAGCACAATAGAACCAAGAATTTCAGAGCAATGGTTTGTATCAATGAAAGATTTAGCTAAAAGAGCGGCAGATGCAGTTAGAAAGACGCAAGTAAAATTTGTACCAAAAAGATACGAAAAAATGTATTTTAACTGGTTAGATAATATCCAAGACTGGTGTATATCAAGACAATTATGGTGGGGGCACAGAATTCCAGTATATTATTGCGACGAATGTGGACATATACATGTAGCAAAACAAATGCCAGAAAAATGTGAAAAATGTGGTTCTAGTAAATTACATCAAGACGAAGATTCACTAGATACATGGTTTAGTTCAGCATTATGGCCATTCTCAACATTAGGTTGGCCAAATACAGAATCAGAAGACTACAAAACATTTTATCCAACAAATGTATTGGTAACAGGATATGATATCATAACATTCTGGGTATCAAGAATGATGACACAAGGATTAGAATTAACAGACAAAAATCCATTTAAAGATGTTGTAGTACATGGAATTGTAAGAGATTCGCAAGGAAGAAAAATGTCAAAATCTTTAGGAAATGGAATTGACCCAATTGAAATAATTGACCAATATGGTGCAGACGCATTAAGATTTTCAGTACTTTCTGGAACAACAATGGGAAATGACATCAGATATATGCCAGAAAAACTAGAACAAGCATCAAACTTTGCAAACAAAATTTGGAATGCTGCTAAATTCATAATAATGAATACACCAGACGAAAACAAAGTAAAAGAATTTTGTCACAAAGTATATAATCACGAAACAAAAACATATAACCCAGATTTATTAACAATAGAAGACAAGTGGATACTAAATAAATTAGACAAATTAGTAGCAGACATCACAAGAAATATTGAAAATTATGATTTAGGAATTGCAATTGACAAAATTTATAACTTCATTTGGAACGAATTCTGTGACTGGTATATCGAAATGGTTAAAACAAGAATTTATAGTGAAAATGAAGAAACAAAAGTTGCTGTAAGTGACATATTAAACCATGTATTTGGAACATCACTAAAATTATTACATCCATTTATGCCATTTGTAACATCAGAAATTTATGACAAACTAGTAAAATACAATGAAGCAGACTTAATAGTATCAAAATGGCCAACAATAAGAGAAAAATTTGCATTTGATGACGAAGAGCAAACAGTTGAAAAAATAAAAGAAATTATTACAGAAATAAGAAACGTAAGAGCAAACATGAACATACATCCATCAAAAAAATCAGAATTAATATTTGTAACAAAAAAATATGAAAATGAAATTTGGGAAGCAAAAGACTTTATCTTAAAACTAGGACTTGGAGAGAAAATAGTAGTTCAAAAAGACAAAGCTGGAATACCAGAAAACGCAATAAGTATCCTAAAAGACGGAATTGAATTATATATGCCACTTGAAGATTTAGTTGATATGGAAGAAGAAAGAAAGAGATTAGAAGAGGAAAAAACTAGACTTGAATCAGAAGTTGCAAGATGTGAAAAAATGCTTTCAAATCCAGGATTTGTAAACAAAGCACCAGAAAAGAAAATACAGGAAGAAAAAGACAAACTAGAGAAATACAAAGATATGCTTGCTAAGGTAGTAGAAAGACTAAAATAATGGAGGATAAAAAATATGGAAAATATTGATAAAATATATGAGTTACTTGACAGTATAGAAGTAACAAAAGAAAACAGCATAGAAATAGCGAATATTAGACAGTTGCTAGCAAAAAAGAATTTTTTAGAAGCACTTAGCAGAATGAGAGAATTAAAAGACAAAGAAGAAAAAGCCAAAATAGAAGAACAACAATTTCTAGAATTTGGACCAGAAGAGGAAGAAGAAGAAGGAACATATCCACAACAATTAAGTAATCATCAATTAGAAACAATTTTTATTGGAATGTTATTGGATAATCCAAAATTAATTTCTAAATATTATTTTGTATTTGACGACTGCGTTTTTGAAGACCCAGAAATGTTGAATATATATAAAAGTGTACTATTTAACGAAGGATCAAAATATTCATCAGAAAAAGCAAAGGACAAATTTAACTTTGCAAAAGACTCAGAAGCGGTATATGAGTTAAAAAATAAATTAAGAAAAGATGTAAAAGGAAAGGATTACAATATTGAAAAAGTATATGATGAATTAAAGAAATTATTTATACTTAGAAAAGCATATACTGAAACACCAGAAAGAAATGTACAAGAAAAAATAGTTGAAATTACAGATTACACTCTATATGACAAAATGTCACCCGAAGAAATTGAAGACACAATTGAACAAGTTAGAGTAACACAAAAATTCAAATCTGCAGTTTTAAGTGATGGACTTGTAAACTTCTTAGAAAGTGGAGAAAATGAATTAGCAAATGGTTTATCATATCCATTTCCAGTGTTAACTGAGGTATTTAAAGGAATAAGAAAAGGCGAAACAATGGCATATGCAATGCCATCAAACAATGGTAAAAGTAGGTTAACAATTGATATTGCAGCATACACAGCACTTGTACACAAAAAGAAAGTTCTAGTAATATCAAATGAAATGTCAGAAGAAAAAATGAAATTATGTTTAATTACAACAATTATAAACAACCCAGAAATTCAAAAAATTCATGGACAAGATGTACATGTTTCAGAAACAGAATTACTAGAATTCAAATTTAGACCTGACCATAAAAAAGATGCCAAACTTGATGAACATGGATATGTTCTAAAAGAAGAAGGAGAAACACAAACACAATTTATAAAAAGATTATCTGAAATATCAACAGAATTTAACAAAACAATAAAAGCAATAGACTGGGCTAGTAAGCAAATAGATAATTCAATATATTTTATTAATATTACAGACCATACAAATGACGAACTAAAAAAAGTAATTATAAATTATTATTACAAAGAACATATTGAATATGTATTTTATGATACACTAAAAACTGATACAAGCAATATTGGAAACCCAGAAGAAATCAAGAAAACAGCAACAATACTTTCAAACTTAGCACAAAACTTCAATATCTTTATATGTTCTTCACTACAGTTAGCAGAAAATGCAACATCACCTATCAATTTGGATGTTAACGACCTAGCTGTTAGTAGAACTGTAAAAGAAGTTTTAGATACTTTATGTTTGTTTAAGCAAATAACTAGGGAACATTTAGATGAATATGAATATTCTTTAAAAGAAGTAGATACAAAATTTTTTGACTTAGAAAAATCAGAAAATCCTGATGTTAGATATTATGCTTGTGTTGTTGATAAGAACAGAGCAGGTGCTAAACCTAAATTGGTATTTAAAATTAATCTTGCTTATAATAGTTGGGAAGAACTTGGATATTTAAGATTAAAACAAAAATAGAAAAATGAATAGGGTCTTATAAATATTGAAAAATAATATTTATAAGACCTTTTAAATTGGAGCGATTAAGCTACAACTTACGAACCATAACGCTCTCTTTCTAAAAATATTATATATGAAATCTTATTTAATTTCAATGGGAGTATGGAGATTTTTGTTATTTTATAGTATAATATTCATATGTTATTTATTAAATTAATCGCGTGAGGTATAAGTATGAGTTTTAATAATCCTAAATGTTCGTTATCTGATTTCTTAATGCAAAAGAAACAGCAAATTTCATATGAAATTAATAACCTGAATAACGATATAATAATGGCAAATACTGTGCAAGATATCGTTAACAATATCCAAATAAAATATATGCTAGAAGTAATACAAATATCTGATAGTGAAATAGATAGAGATATAAGAGAAAATACAGTAAGAAAGTATAACCCTTTCTATCATAGAGGTTCATGTTTTGATAAAGAATATTATGATGTTCCTGGATTTACAGTTAAATTTTCACACAGTATAATTGGAAATATAGATTTATTGTCATATCATGCAAGTACATATTTAATGTGGCATCCAGATAATTTAAATATATCTAAAAATGTTGCTGTACTAGAATATTCGGAAGCGTTAAATGATAATGTTGACAACACGATGAATCAGATAATGAGTTCTTATAAACACGATTTGAAAAATTTAAAAGATACTATTAAAAATACAAATAAAGATATAAATGAATTTAACAATAGTTTGCCAAACTATATAAATGAATTAGTCGAAAAAAAGAAAAAACAAATATCATTATTTTATAAATTCAGTGAAAAATTAGAGATTCCATTAAAAAAATCGCCAAATGCTCCTTCGTTTCAACCAATAAAAGTAATAAAAAATAATAAACCTTTAAATACTAAGGTGGAGAAAAAAACTGAATATTACATTCCTGATAAAGACTATGAGGAAATTCTAAGAAGAATAAGGCATATAGGTGCTTCGTTCGAAAAAACACCTAATACATTTATTAAACTAGATGAGGAAGAATTAAGGGACATTATAGTTGCCCAGTTAAATGTTGACTATGAAGGACAGGTTCAAGGCGAAGCATTTAGGAATAATGGAAAGACAGATATATGTATAGAATATAATAATAGAGCTGCTTTTGTCACAGAATGTAAATTTTGGAAAGGAAAGCAAGTATTAAATTCTACATTAAAACAGTTACTAAGCTATACAACATGGCATGATTCTAAATTAGCAATTGTATTTTTTTCAAAGACCAACAAGGACTTCTTTAAAGTAATAGAAACAATAGAAGATAATTTAAAATTGCTTCCAAAATTTAAATCATTAACCGATATAAATAAAAATGAGATTGAATTATTTTTGAGTTCAGATAATCAAGGGCAATTATTAAAAATAAGAATTTTTGTATTTAATCTATATACAAAAATAAATAAGGAGGAAAAAATATGAATATAGATTTTAAAAATAAAGTTATTTTAGTTACAGGTTCAACTTCTGGAATGGGAAGGCAAATTGCAAAGCAGTTGTTAGAAAACAATGCAAAAGTTATTATCAATTATGGTCATAATGAACATATGGCTAAAGAAACAATGGAAGAACTATCAGAATGGAAAGATAATATTTTACTTATAAAATGTGATTTATCTAATGAAGCTGAAGTAGATGAAATGTTTAATAAAATTTCAGAAAAATATGGAGTATTAGATGGATTAGTCAATTGTGCTGCATACGATAAAGTTTTATCGATAGAAAATTTGACTATTGAAGAATATAGACATGAATTAGATGTAAATGTAGTTGCTAGATGGCAATGTATAAAAAATGCAATACCATTGATGAAAAAGTCTACAATGCCAAGAGTAGTAAATATCGCTTCAAGATTAGGTACAAGACCTATGGAAGATTCAGTAGCATATTGTACTTGTGAAGCAGCTACAATAATGCTTACTAAATGCTGTGCTTTAGAATTAGCAAAATATAATATAAGAGTTAATACTGTAAGTCCATCGCTTACTTTAACACCTTTAGGTATGCAAAGTTATTCCGAAGAAGAAATAAAAGCAACTGCAGAAAAAAATCCTAGTAAAAGATTAGGTAAAGTTGAAGATACTGCTAATTTAGTTTTGTTTCTATTAAGTGATAAAGCTGATTATATCAATGGAGAAAATGTTAATGTCAATGGTGGCATACTTTTAAAGTAAAGGGTATGGGAATTCCCATAGTAGAATTTATGCGGGAGTATAAATTCAGTGCTGGTTAGACAAGAATATTACTCCCAAATTAAGAAAAACATAAAAAGAGGATTAAATTATTTTGATAATTTTTTCCTCTTTTTTGAAAATCATTTATATAAAAATATATTCATTTAAGACAATTTCTTCTGCTGTATTTTTATAGTTATTCATTAATTTTGTCCATTCCAATGGATTTAATTCTTTGCTTTTTTCAGATAGTCTTTCATCATTTTCAATATAGTTTTCCATTAGTTCTTTATAATAATTTTCACAAGAATCATTGACTAAAAGAAGATGATGAGTCAATTTATTTGTCATCAATAGTGTTTCATAAAGTGCTTGTTTATTTTGGACAATAAAGTGTAATCTTAACATTCCATATCTTCCAATTCTTCCATAGTCTTCATCTTTTTCTAAATATAAATCTGGTAGTAAATAATCTCCTTTCCTTGTATAAGTAACTTTCATTTTTTATCATTCCTTTCTTATTTAAATTGCATTAATTAATTCATTTTTAGGTACTAATATTAAAATATCTTTAATAACATTTTCCTCAATATATGGACAACTAACAATGCCGTCTATATATAAATGCTCTTG
>ERZ773224.1584-NODE-1584-length-27267-cov-53.869102_pt1 | contig 27267 bp, 24 predicted proteins | sample MGYA00580526_ERZ773224 | MGnify/ENA primary metagenome ERZ773224 (study PRJEB29015, sample SAMEA2737743) | human gut metagenome | biome: human gut; feature: human-associated habitat; material: faeces | place: China | collected 2012 ... | reverse complement strand
ACTGCCCGGAGTTCATCACCACCGGCTATAAGCTGGAAGTAGGACACCCGCCCGGCGCACCGTTCTTCATGCTGGTAGCCAACCTATTCTCACAATTTGCTTCCGATGCCTCCACCGTTGCCAAGATGGTGAACTACATGAGCGCGCTGATGAGCGGCGCATGTATCCTGTTCCTTTTCTGGAGCATCACGCACCTGGTACGCAAACTTGTGGTGACAGACGAAAACAATATCACACGCGGCCAGATGGTTACCATCATGGGTAGCGGTCTGGTGGGCGCACTTGCCTACACGTTCAGCGATACCTTCTGGTTCAGCGCTGTGGAAGGCGAGGTGTATGCCTTCTCCTCACTGTTCACTGCCGTCGTATTCTGGCTCATACTGAAATGGGAGGACGTTGCCAACGAGCCTCACAGTGACCGCTGGCTGATTCTTATCGCCTACCTGACGGGACTTTCCATCGGCGTGCACTTGCTGAACCTGCTCTGCCTGCCCGCCATCGTACTGGTATACTACTACAAGAAAGTACCCAACGCCAATGCCCGAGGTTCCCTGCTGGCATTGCTCGCTTCGGGCATACTGGTAGCAGCCGTACTCTACGGCATCGTGCCGGGTATCGTGAAAGTGGGCGGCTGGTTCGAACTGCTCTTCGTCAACACGCTGGGCATGTCCTTCAACACGGGTGTCATCGTATATATCATCCTGTTGGCAGCCTGCCTCATCTGGGGTATCTACGAAAGCTATACCGAACGCAACAAGGCACGTATGGCACTCTCGTTCATACTCACCATCGCCATGCTGGGTATCCCGTTCTACGGACACGGTACCAGCTCGGTAGTTATCGGTGTCATTGTCATTGCCGCATTGTGGCTCTACCTCCGTCCGAAGACGCAGGCAGCCGTCAAAGAGAAATTCCGCGTATCGGCACGCACGCTGAACACCTCGCTGCTCTGCACCATGATGATTGTCATCGGATATTCCTCGTATGCACTTATCGTCATCCGCTCCACCGCCAACACGCCGATGGACCAGAACTCTCCGGAGGACATCTTCACACTGGGCGAATACCTGGGACGCGAGCAGTATGGCACACGCCCCTTGTTCTATGGCCCTGCCTTCTCCTCGCAAGTGGCACTGGACGTGAAAGACGGTTACTGCGAACCGCGCATCAAGTACAACGGCACGAAGTTCATCCGCAAGGAGAAAGCTACGCCCGACGAAAAGGATTCGTACATCGAAATCCCCGGACGCATTGAGTACGAATATGCCCAGAACATGCTGTTCCCGCGTATGTACAGCAGTGCCCATACACAACAATACCATGCCTGGCAGGACATCAAGGGTTACGATGTGCCCTATGACAAATGCGGTAACATGATTATGGTAAACATGCCCACACAGTGGGAAAACATCAAGTTCTTCTTCTCCTACCAGCTCAACTGGATGTACTGGCGCTACTTCATGTGGAACTTCGCCGGACGCCAGAACGACATACAAGGCAGCGGAGAAATTGAACACGGCAACTGGATTACCGGTATCCCGTTCATCGACAACTGGCTGGTGGGCGACCAGAGCCTGCTGCCAGCCGAGTTGCGCGACAACAAGGGACACAACGTCTTCTACTGCCTGCCGCTGCTGCTGGGTATCATCGGCCTGCTGTGGCAAGCCTACCGCGGACAGAAAGGCATCCAGCAATTCTGGGTGGTGTTCTTCCTATTCTTCATGACCGGTATCGCCATCGTGCTCTATCTGAACCAGACTCCGAGCCAGCCGCGCGAACGCGACTACGCCTACGCCGGTTCGTTCTACGCCTTTGCCATCTGGATTGGTATGGGTGTGGCAGGACTCGTCCGTCTGCTTCAAGACTACGCCAAGATGAAGGAACTGCCTGCTGCCGCCATCGTTTCCGTAGCCTGCCTCTTTGTCCCCGTGCAGATGGCAAGCCAGACTTGGGACGACCACGACCGCAGCGACCGCTACATGGCACGCGACTTCGGCCAGAACTACCTGATGTCCCTGCAAGAAAGCGGCAACCCGATTATCTATACCAACGGTGACAACGATACCTTCCCCCTCTGGTACAACCAGGAGACCGAAGGTTTCCGTACCGACGCCCGTACCTGCAACCTCTCGTACCTGCAGACCGATTGGTACATCGACCAGATGAAGCGCCCCGCCTACGACAGTCCTTCTCTCCCCATCACGTGGGACCGAATGGAGTACGTAGAAGGCACCAACGAATACGTCCCCATCCAGCCTGAGTACAAGAAAAGCATCGACCAGCTCTATGCCGAAGCCGAGAAGCAGGCACTGGACGGTAATCCCGAAGCACTGGTCAATGTAAAGAAAGAATTCGGTGACAACCCGTATGAGCTAAAGAATATCCTCAAGAACTGGGTGCGCAACAAGAATCAGGACTTGAAGGTGATTCCTACCGACAGCATTGTCATCAAGGTAGACAAGGAAGCCGTGCGCCGCAGCGGCATGATGATACCGGGCGACTCAATCCCCGACTACATGCACATTTCGCTGAAAGGCAAACGCGCCCTCTACAAGAGCGAGTTGATGATGCTCGAAATGCTGAGCGAGGCCAACTGGGAACGCCCCATCTATATCGCTGTCAGCGTAGGCAGGGAGAACCAGCTGAACATGGAGAACCACTTCGTTCAGGAAGGTCTTGCCTATCGTTTCACTCCGTTCGACACCAGTAAGACGGGCGTGACAATAGACTCCGAAAAGATGTACGACAACCTGATGAACAAGTTCAAGTTCGGTGGCATCGACAAGCCGGGCATCTATATCGACGAGAACGCCATGCGCATGTGTCACTCTCACCGTCGCATCTTCTCCCAACTCGTGCAGCAGCTGATGCGTGAGGGCAAGAAAGACAAGGCAAAAGCCGCCCTGGACTATGCCGAAAAGATGATTCCCGCCTACAACGTGCCTTACGACTGGCAGAACGGTGCCGTACAGATGGCGGAAGCCTACTACCAACTGGGCGAAACCGCCAAGGCGGACGAGATGATGAAAGCCCTTGCTGACAAGGCTGTAGAGTACCTGACCTGGTATCTGAGCCTGGACGACAACCGCTTCATGATTTCTACCCGTGAATTTGAATACCACTGGGCTGTACTCGATGCCGAGGTGAAGGCCATGAAGAAGTACAACTCCAAGCTCGCCGAAATCTACGAGCCGAAGGTGGAAGAACTGTATAATATGTATGTGGACAGAATGAAGGAGTGAGAATAAGGATTAGGGATTAAGGATTAAAGGATTAGGGATTAGCCTGTGCAGTTCATCACTAATCATTAATAACTAATCCTTAACCCCTAATCCTTAATCATTAACCCCTAATCCTTAATCCCTAATCCCTTAATCCTTAATCACGTGTTTATAGAACAACCTCCTGAGTTTTTTCGCAAACTATATCCCGGTGCAGTCTGGAGGATGGACCCCAATGAAAAAGCCGTTTATCTGACTTTCGACGATGGCCCTATCCCCGAAGTAACTCCCTGGGTGCTCGACCTGCTGGATAAGCACAACATCAAAGCCACCTTCTTCATGGTAGGTGACAACATACGGAAGCATCCGGACGAATTCCGGATGGTCGTTGAGCGTGGACACCGCATCGGTAACCACACCTTCAACCATATCCGTGGATTTGAATACACGGCCAAGAATTATCTGGGAAATACCGAACAGGCGAAGATTTTCATGGAAATGGGTGGGGACATCAATTGCAATGTGGAGAAGGTTCTCTACCCTCTCTTGTTCCGCCCTCCCCACGGCCATATGTTCGCCAACCAGTATCTCACGCTGAAACGAACCTACAAGATTGTGATGTGGGACCTCGTGACCCGCGACTACAGCAAGAAGCTGCGCGGTCCGCAAGTGCTAGCCAACGTGATGCGCTACGCCCGCAACGGCTCCATCATCACCTTCCACGATTCCTTGAAATCCTGGTGCAACGGAAACCTGCAGTACGCATTGCCGCGCGCCATTGACTTCCTGAAGGAAGAGGGATATGAATTCAAAGTATTATAAACTTGAAACAGCAGAAAGTTACCAACATCTGCTGTCACAATAAATTCCACATAAAATAAGAAGGGGTTGTCTCGGCAAAAGGCAACCCCTTACATTTTATAGGCTCATGTCCTGTTCCACAAGAATAAACAGATGTTTTATAATTACCAAGTAAATGTACATCTGTATTCATCCCACTGGTCTTTTACAACCAGTTCCGTAGGATAACTGTCGGAATTCAATGTCCATGTAAAATACATATCGGACACAGAGTCCTCGCCATTGTATGTATAATGCCCTACAAGCGGCAGATGTTTCGTAGCCTTACCAAGCATGCCTCCATAATAGGCATATATCATCTCGTCCATATCCACATCCAGTATTTCATCAAACAACATCAGGCAGCCCTTATTCTCGATAGGAGCTGTTATATTATCCGTCGTATAGTCTATGGCAGCACTATACTCCCACTCGTCATTGCTGTCGATAATTCCGTCACCATTGAGATCCCCACTAGCTACATAACGTGTGGAAGTCTTCACCACATCTCCATCCTTATAGGTGATGTTCGTTATTTCACCATCGCTTTCAGAGCGTTTCATTACAACCAGATGGCCTTCAGTGTCGTATTCCATCTCCCAAGTAAACTCATCGGCATCGGGAGTACCAGCGTGGTCTATTGAGTTGCAAAATTCCACATAACCATCGCTGTTGAGCTGCAAGTTCAGTTCTGTAACATCGCCCTCTTCATCCGTCACGGTGATTCTTGCTCGGTCCTTTGCAACATCTGCCTTTGTAGTAGCGAGAAAGTACTCAAAGACGGCTTTATCCCCATCCTCAGTTGTAATGTTCGTCACCAGCCCTTCTTCATTGTGAGAAATCGCCATGCCCGAAACCGACTTCGGAAGCCCTCCCGTAAACACTTGCGAAGGATTGACCACAGTGGCGGTGTTTTCGCCACCCTCACCATTCTCATTTTCGTCATCGTCACTGCAAGCAGTGAATCCCAAGCACAACGCCACACCCAACATGGAGGCAGCCATCATTTTAAACATTTTCATAAGTTACAAATCTTGTTTTATCCCCATCCCTCTAAGGAAAATCCATAATAACAAAAGTATAAGGAATGCCGTCCGTATCTCACGACAACAAGACTCTGCCATTCAAACCCGGACAGATACTTTTGGCCATTTATCATTCCCAGACAAAGCTTAATATTTTTTGCAAAGTAATAAACTTTTCCTTTCACTCCTTGTCACTGAAAAAGGTGATTTTTCAGCCACATACAGAAAAAATTCAGCATCTCCAATAAAAAGCAAAATGAATAAGACGTATATTTGCAACAACTAAGCACAGATTGAATTCCACTAAAATATACCGATATGAGGGTACGCCATACTAAGCTATTATCACTCCTCTTTTCTTTAACCACTATCCTGCTTCACGCCGGAGAAATACCAACAGACACTCTGTTGGCACACTTCTACAACCGGGCAGCCAATCTCATGGAAGAAGGACACTACGATGAAGCGCAACGTAGCTTCGACAGCGCCTTTGCCACCCGGAACGTAAAGCACTCCTTCATGTATCCCATCTTGCTGAACGAACAAGCCACACTGCTGGTCTATGTGGGAAAGACAGAAGAAGCCTTTGCCATGAAAAAAAATGTGCTCCCCTACCTGCCGCAGATAGATGATTTGGAAAAGCACATCAGCGTATACAACGATTTGGGCCTCCTCTACCGTCAGCACCAAATGAATGACTCTACACTCTACTATTACAATAAAGCACTGGACACTGCCTTGCAATACGGAGACGAAAGCTGGATAGCCCACATCTGCAACAATGTGTCCATCCTATACTTCAATATCAGGCAGCTGGACGAAGCCGAAAAGTATACCGACATGGCCGCCGAACATGCCGCCAGAACCGAAGACCCATTCGTAGCCTTCACCACCTGGCAAATCAGGGCAACCATAAAGGCTGAACTGAACAAGCTGGATGATGCTGAAAAATCCAACCGCAAAGCCTGGAACATTGCCTGCCACGGAGAGGGAAACGAAGACCTATGGAAGATACGCTGCCTGCCCGGCATGCTGAGACTCTTTGAACGAAAAGAACAACCCGATTCCATAGACCACTACTTGAAATTGGGGAACAAACTACTACAACGGGTACCATCCAACTCCATCGCTGCCATAGGATTCATACAATCGAGGGCAGCCACCGAAACAAACCGCAAAAACTATGCCCGCGCCTTGAAGGACTTCCACTGGCTGCGTAACCGGAAAACCGGTACCGAGCCCAAAACATTATTTACACAAATGGCACGATGCTACGATGCCTTGGGAAACCCCAAACTGGCCTACACCTATATGGATAGTGCCCGCATGTGGACTGATACGCTGGCACAGCACAATCTGACGCAACAAATGGCAGAATTCAACGTGAAATATCACACACAAGAAAAGGAATTGGAGATAGCCCACCTGCAACAAGAACAACTGGAACACCAAGCCTTCCTGCTAAAAGCCTCCATTGCTGTAGCCCTTCTGTCCGGTCTTGCTCTCATTACTTTGTTGACGCTCCGCCACAAGAAACGAATAGCCGAAAAGAAGATTGAACTGCTAAAGCAAGAAAACGAACTGAACTCGGCACGCCGTTACATTGAAGGGTTGGAAGAGGAATGCAAATATTTTGCCAAGGAACTGCATGACGGCATAGCCAACGACCTGCTGGGGCTGCAAATGAAGATAGAAACTTCTGCCAGCAAAGGGAATGAGCAGGAACTGGCCTCACTCGTCAGCAAACTGAGAAACAACGTGCGGAATATCTCACACGAACTGATGCCTCCCGAATTCGAGCATCTCAGTCTAGACCAGATACTCGACCGTTATGCTGCCAAACTGACCGAGAACACCGGCATAGAGGTCAGCTATCATCCAACGGAGAACAACGCATCACGCCATCTTCCCAATGAAACCGCTTATGAGCTGTACCGCATCGTACAAGAGCTCACCATGAACATCGTGAAACATGCCTCAGCCAGTCATATAGTCATCAGTCTCCGTGCCGACAATGAAAATAAATATACCCTGCAAATTACAGACAACGGTAAGAATGCAAACAAGCAACAAACAGCAACAAACAACAATGACGGCATAGGATTGCGCACCGTAAACGACCGTATCAGAGCCATCAACGCTACCGCCAATGTATGCTCGTCAACAGAAAACAACGTTTTCACCCTACTGCTTAACATAAACGAATGAAACCAAACAAAGAAACATACAGAATACTGGTAATAGATGACCACCCGATTGTTGCTGAAGGCATCATCGCATTGGCCTCGCAACTCGAAGGAGTGACGTGCAAAGGAGCCACTTGTGCAAAAGACGTGGAACAACTGACCCTCAAAGAGAGATTCGACCTTTGCATCATTGACCTTGAACTACCGGATATGAATGGATTCCAACTCATATCCCACCTTCACAGCCAGATACCCAAATGCGGCATTTTAATCTATACCATGCATGAAGAACCTTGGATCATAGCCAAATTATCCACCCTAAACATCAACGGAGCTGTTTCAAAAAATGCCAGCACCAGCGAATTGAGAGACGCCATCAGTACACTGAAAAACGGAACCAGATACTTCAGCAATGTTTTCAGCGAACTGGACAAGGAAAAACAAAACACCCTACCACATGCACTTCCCGAATTGTCGAGACGTGAAAAAGAAGTGCTCGCCTATCTCTCGCAAGGACTGAGCACTTCTGAAATATCCCAATTACTATTTCTCAGCATCAATACAATACAGACTTACCGGAAGCGCCTGATGGAAAAACTGGAGGCCAAAAACGTTGCAGAACTTGTCTACAAGGGGAAGAGCTTATTCTGAGAACACTTGTCATTCGCCCGGACAGTTACAAGCCTCCAGCTTCTCAAGCTTCTCCGTCTGAAAAGGAAGAAAATCAACTTAGCGGATACTCACCGTCATCGGATTGCGCACCTTCTGTGCAAAATCAGCCATGTATCGGTTCCAGGCTTCAGCAGTCTTGATGTCTGCGCGGTCCCAGGCAAAGCCCCAGTAATACACGTAGTCAGCGCCCGGCTCATAGTCGCTGACAACCAGTACATGACCGTCCGCATTGTTACGCATCTTCTTCTCCTCTATGGGGAAAAGCACGGTTTTGGCTTCCTTCACAACGGCAGGGAAAGCGGCCCCCATAAATATCTTGCCATTATCCGGTCCGGTAGTGGGGTCTACATACGTCATATAACCACCGGCGGCATCAGCCACCACAGCACCGTCCGGTTCGTGCAGCACAATACCGGTAACAATGGGCAAAGATTCCTTTAGATTGCTATACGAAACGGCAGTACGGTTCAGATGAGAACCGGCATCCAGCGTAATCAGACGCGTTTCCACCACCGCAGTATCCCCTTTCACAGCCAACGGATTGAACTCCAGCTTCACGGTGAAGCGCAACGGACCGTTGTCCAGCACCTCCTGCGTCTTGTAGCACCACGGATAGATAATGGTATCATTCACCATCAATGCAGACACTCCGGCTCCCAATGTTGGGCCTACTGCATAGCAGTCCATGCCATAACCGTGGTCTATATGATAGGAGAATGTGCGTACCAGCTCATCGGCTGCCTTCGGGTCTGTCTTGCGCAATTCATTAACCTGCTTCCAGGAGTCTGCATCCAGTTCCTTGGCATACATGTCTTCCAGTACCGGTGCAGCAGTGCCTCGCTTCGTGAACAAGTCGTAGCCGAAACCGCGTTCACCCCTTGCCTGCAATGCAGGACCGTAGGCACGGAAGCCTACCAAGTCGTTCTCCCAGGCCATGTCGTCCAGACGTTCGGGATACTGCCGCCCACAAGCCCTTACCTCCACATCGACGGGAGTACCGGCCTGGACGGTATATGCAGCCGATGCATTGGCGGCTACCGTAGCAGGGAAGATTAATTTGTCATCGTAGGTCACTTGGTAAGGCACCTGCTCCCCTTCGACATTCAGAACCACAATCTGTGCGGTGTCTGCCAGATTCAGAAGGTTTGAGATTTCGGTCATGGACACCTCTACCATCTCATCGGAACGGTCCATCGCTAACGGATTGGTTACCGTAACAGTCACTATCTTGCTATCGTTGCAAGCAAGACAGCAGAGGGCCGCCATACATAATAAAAGAAAGTTTCTCATATAATCATTGCTTTTTCCTAATCAGTTGTATAACTTTCTTTTAGGCGCGGATTTCGCGGATTATACGGATTTTCCTTATCCTTTCCGCGAAATCCGCGTAATCCGCGCCCAAAAGAAAAAGGTGACAAGTGACATTATCCTGCCACTTTATCACCTTCTCAATTATCCTTAAATTTATTTCGGTTGCTTTCCGATATAAGCCAAGATACCTCCGTCTACATAGAGGATGTGACCGTTTACCGCATTAGAGGCTTCCGATGCCAGGAACACTGCCGGACCGGTAAGTTCTTCCGGAGCCAGCCAGCGGCCTGCCGGAGTCTTGGCGCAGATGAACGAGTCGAACGGGTGACGGCTACCGTCGGCCTGCTTTTCACGCAGCGGAGCAGTCTGCGGGGTAGCGATGTAACCCGGACCGATACCGTTACATTGGATGTTATATTCACCATATTCAGAGCAGATGTTGCGAGTCAGCATCTTCAAGCCACCCTTGGCAGCGGCATAGGCCGACACAGTCTCACGACCCAGTTCGGACATCATAGAGCAGATATTGATAATTTTACCGTGGCCCTTCTTCATCATGGCAGGCAGAACAGCCTTTGATACGATGAACGGAGCATTGAGGTCGATATCGATTACACGACGGAAGTCAGCAGCCTCCATCTCGTGCATAGGAACACGGCGGATGATGCCGGCATTGTTTACGAGGATATCAACAGAGCCTACTTCCTTTTCAATCTGGGCTACCATGGCCTGAACAGCAGGTTCATCTGTCACATCACATACATAACCGCGTGCCTTGATACCCTTTTCAGTATAGGCAGCCAAGCCTTTGTCTACCAACTCCTGGTTGATATCGTTGAAACAGATAGTTGCTCCTTGCTCTGCAAAAGCTGAAGCGATAGCAAAACCGATACCATAAGAAGCACCTGTAACAAGGGCTACTTTACCTTCCAAAGAAAAATTCAAATACGGATTCATAACGTTAAATTATTAAGTTTAAATAAGTGATATTCTATTTATGTACGATTTGCAAGTAGTTTATACTCAATGGAAACTTTATTTTGGGAGAATGCCTTCCCTATAAGGAAATCGCAGCGAATGCTTTTCATATCGTAGCTTTTCACATAATCGGGATGCTCAGCATAGCGAATTTCATAGTTCGTTTTCATGATTGCACTACATTTAATAGGTTATAACTTCAGCCATCAAATACACATCGTTTGCGTACACGATGCAAATGTAACAAAAGAAAATGGAGAAACCGTATAAATTTGTGTCAATTATATAGCAATATCGTTCAAAGATTCGTAAAAAGAAAAAATCTATACCTATAGTGCCAACAAGAGGGGGAAAGAATAACAAAAAAACCCACTAAAACTTGCGATTTTAGTGGGTTTTTAGCTGCAATTAGCTGTATCGTAGTTGGACTACCAGAAAACAAACTTCTTTAATAATCCAATATGATATTCAATATCTTAGCAAACATGCTTATCATACATGGCACCGATTTTGGCACCTAATAGTACGCAAACATACCCATCCGCAATCTGGAAAGAACTCTAATTATAAGGACAAAGGTATGAGTTATTTCGGAATTAATAGACAAAAACGGATAAAAATCGTATTTAATAATAGTATATTTGCCAAGCCAATTGATACTAATTATTCAAAAACAATATGGAAAATGACCCCTATACACAAGGAATAATACGAAATGTAAAGCACAATCTCATCGCAGGTATCATACTCGCCGTCATAGCTACACTCGTAAGTCTCATTGCATGCTCTCCGGGAATGACTATCGAAGAGAACGAAAAGCCGCCGCATATCGTTGACGATTGGCCGGAGGCTACTGATACAATCAATATCATACCTGACAGTGTTCGTGACATGACTCATGCAGACAGTATCCGCTTTGGATTGCTTCCTCCGGATGATTGATAGCAAACCGAAGTCCTGCAGCAACAGATGGACTCCGGAACCTGCCGATAGGTGATAGCAATCAATAGCAGCTCAAGAAGATTGGCCAATGAAAATTGATAGCAGATTTCCCTTCAGGAATGGCAGCCGGTTAAAAGATTTGCCACCAGTCCTATTGTGCGTTGTGCACGGAGCATCCGGCTCTTCGTCTGCCCCTGCCCCCAATGCGTGCCGCCAGCCCGCAGGCGGGCACCCAGGCAGCACGCAAAGGGTGCAGCGGCTACGGCGGTACTCCGTCGCGGGCATAGGCAGGGGAGATGGTGTTGCCGCGCGGGCTTCCGGCTTCTGTGGCCGTGCCGCCTCCCCCTTTGGGATTGCTTGTACATGGCGGGGCAGGCCGCCCTGGGACAGTGTTGCCGCGCTCCCGGTATCGTCGGGCCCGTCGCCCGCCGATGTTGCGGTGGCCGTATGCTCCAGCGGTATTGCCTTTTTTCTCTGCCGGGGCAGAAAAAAGAGAGAGGTTCTTAGTATTCAACATAATAATCCATATCGAGGGGGCGTCGCAAGCGCCGGCTATTCCCCTCGATAAATATTATTATATTTAATACCGGTACCTACGTCAGCGCTCCCTCCGGTCGTCAGAGCTGCCGTAATATCGCAGTTCCTCGCCCCCACGCCTGGGGTGGAGGCATCTCCCTCCGGCTTCGCCGGGCTGCATGCTCCCTGCGGAGCGTGTCTCTGTGCGCCGCCTGCCGTCCGGCCAAGCCTTGGGGTGTGTCCGCGAAGCGGCCAATACCTTTCCTACCGGCTTCGCCGGACGATGCCGGGAAGCCTCCCATACCCCTGGGTATCTATCGGACAGTTACTCCGTATATTTTCCTTTTTTTCTTCACAAAGATAGGCTCCGGCCGCCATGCAATCAAGAACCGGCTGCGCCTATCCGGAAGAAAAAAATCCTGAGCGCCGGGACGGCGTGCGGTTTTTTCCTCCCGGATTTCTTGCTTGCATGTCGTCCTCCACCTGGGTGGGAGTTTAGAAAAAAGGGAAAAAATGTGGTGGGCGTGCGCGGTGGAAAAGCTGTCAATCCGTCATTCGCGGCACAAGAGACGGGAAGTTTTCACACTAATTATTAGGAATTTACAAGGGAAAAGCCTATCTTTGTGTTACTGAAATAGGGAGACACCCTGCCATCAATAACTGTAATACGGAAACAAAAGCATGAAAAAGGAATTGGGAAAATGGCTAATGGATATAGCCAAGTACATCACCACCGCCGTGGTGCTGACCTCGATTTTCGGAGAAGTGGAACAACAGTGGATAATCTACGCGGGAGGTACGCTTGCCGTAGCCTTGTCATTGGGCTGGGGCTTGTACCTCGTACGCGACAAAAAGGAAGGAGTATAATATGGGAGCACTGATAATGTTTGCATTTATAATCGTGGTTGCCAACGCAGCCGGATTGTATTACTGGTACCAGGAACATAAGAGCAAGCCCAAGAACACGGGCTGCTAAACCTCTAAACGCTGCGCTATCGGCATGACGGGCTTCTTCATCCATGACCAACCCCAACAGTACCCGAATTCTGAAAATGCCCACCTACGGGCTGGAGACTTCGCCCGACGGGCAGGAACTCTTCTTGTGCCGTTACAAGAAACCGGGCTGGAGGCTTCGCCTCGATGATGCCGCCACCGACAAGACCAAGCTGGCCGCAACGTTGCGCAAAGCCGCCGAATGGCTCACCAAACGGCAGGGATAACCGCACACCGGCACCATCACAGCGCACGCCCACCACATTTTTTCCTTTTTTTTCTAAACCCCATTCAGGTGGAGGACGGCATGCAAGCAAGAAATCCGGGAGGAAAAAACCGCACGCCGCCCCGGCGCTCAGGATTTTTTTCTTCCGGATAGGCGCAGCCGGTTCTTGATTGCATGGCGGCCGGAGCCTACCTTTGTGAAGAAAAAGAAGGAAAATCCACAGAGTAACTCTCTTTGAACGCTATCTACATTTACATCGCATTAGCTTATGTTTTTCAACCCTACATCATCCTGCGGCAAGTACGGAAAAATGTCCGGAATGTCTCCATGGCAGCACATATCCATACGCCCGGCACCGCCCGGCCGTTTTTTGCTTTCGTTTTTTCAAATCCTGCCGGGACAAAAAAAAATCGCCCCGACGTTTTTTCATTTCGTCGGGACGATTTCAAGTGTTTCTTGCGTGGAAAACGAAGGATTAGCCCAACGGATTCTCGCCCTGGTCGCCATCACTTCCACCGCCTCCGGGATTCTCACTTCCACCGTCCTCGGAGCCGCCTTGGCCTTTGGTTGCAACAGTAGAGGTTTTCTTGTAGGACAATGTCTTGCAAATGTCCTTCAGTTCCTTGCAGGGAACAAACACGATACGCGCCTTCTTGATGTTGGCAGCGGTGAATTTATCGGCAGACTCTACGCCTTCGGTACTAATGGCCAGACGGAAGGAGCCGAGGTCGTTGATACGGACAATCTGACCGCTGGCCAGCTTTTCCTTGGCAATGTTCATCACGTTGTCCATCACGGCCTTGGCATCGGCACTGGTCACGGTGGAACGGTCGGCAGCGGCACGGGTAAGCACGTCAAAGGTACATTCGTCAGTAGCTTGCACCTGGGCGTAGAACTTGGGGGCTTCCTGCGGTTTCGCAGGATTCTTGCGGGCTGATACGGAATAGGATACAGACATGGTAAAATAGGGGTTAAAGGGTTGATGTATATGTTACGCCTCCCCATCGTGGAGAAGCAGAACAAATGTACGCATGTACGCGCGTAAAGTCGGGCGGTTCATGAGGATGCGTGCTGATTTGTGCAGATATATGCCGGATTGTTACCGGTTGTTACCCCGACTGTTACGGACTGTTACCATTGTTACCGGTTGTTACCTACTGTCCGGGCACGAAAAAGCCGCTCCGTGATGGGGCGGCTTCCTCCGGAACTCACGTCGGGCGGCTACTTGTTCCCAGCTTTTTTATCACCCGGTTTTCCCAGCAGGGAGGCGATGAAGTTGCGGAAACTCTCGTTTGTAAATACGAATTTCAGGACACTGAGTGTCCATTTCAAAGCGGTTTTCATAGCGGTATCACGTTTTAAATGTTCGCTGGCGAAGGTACGGAGCAGCGGAATAGCCACGGCCGCTATGTGTGGTTGTGTACGGATGAGTGTGTTTTTCGTGCGGTTCTGTCACCCGTTGCGGTGGAAGGCCTCGGCGCAAAGCGGAGCATATTCCGTGGAGGCGTCGAAGCAGGGACACTGCTTGAGCCACTCTTGCGGCTCAATGACGCCGTTACCGTTCAGGTCGGGACTGAGGTCGCGATGGCCGCAGACGGTGCATTTGGGGTACAAAACGAGCAACTGCCGGATGAGGAAGCGCAGCGCTTCGCGTTGCTGCGGTGTACGTGTATCGGCGGCGGCCCCGTCGGGCTGCAGACCGCCTTCGTAGGCAATGCCGATGCTGTGGGCATTGAAGCCCCGCACATGGGCGCCGACAGTATCGAGAGGGCGCATCGGGAATACGGTGCCTTCCCGGGTGATGTAGAAGTGATAGCCGCAGGCGGTGAAACCCCGCTGCCGGTGGAGGCGGTCGAGGCTTTCCGGGGTAAGCTGGCGGTCGCACCGGGAAGCGGTGCAGTGCACTACGATAAGGTTGACGTTTCGGTTACAGTCCAGACGGAGCGTCGGCAGATTGGCGGTAGACATTGCGGCAGTGGCGGCTGCAATGGGTTGGGAAACGATAGCGGGTTGTGTCATGAGCGTGCTGAAGGTTGGGGTTACTGTATAAAGGTATAGGTGGCAAACGCAGTGGCAGAACGTCAGAATGGGGAGCCGAAGGCAACCGCTATCAGGTCTTTCTGCCGGGGTGTCAGTACGCGGGCCGTCAGGTGGTAGTGGGTTTCGTCGAGGGCTTGCAGCAGTTCGGGACTGTCTTTTATCCAGGCTTTCAGGCGGATGCTGGCGCTTGCCGGCGCGATGTTGGGGAAGTAGAGCACGGCCAGCTCCTTGAAACCGTAGGAACGGTTCTCCAGCTGGCGGGCGGCAGGGTGACGGGCAATGCCGGATGCAGGACGGCAGGTGTCGGTGTTGCGTAGGGATGTACGGAAAACGTCGGAGGTCATAAGCATAAAGGTTTGATTTACATCAGTAAAGGTACGTCTTTTTGTACGGAATGCCACGGATTGCAGGCCAAGACTATATATAAGTATAGTTAGGGGTACCCGATAACTACCCGATGTGTGTGCAAAGATGTGTGCAGACTGCCCGGCATCGTCCGGCGAAGCCGGTGGGAAAGGTATTGGCCGCTTCGCGGACACACCCCAAGGCTTGGCCGGACGGCAGGCGGCGCACAGAGACACGCTCCGCAGGGAGCATGCAGCCCGGCGAAGCCGGAGGGAGATGCCTCCACCCCAGGCGTGGGGGCGAGGAACTGCGATATTACGGCAGCTCTGACGACCGGAGGGAGCGCTGACGTAGAAGCAAGGGCGTATTGTTAACATAATAGCGAATATTTTTAGCGTAGCGCAGCCGGGAATCAAGCGAAGCGCCCGGCTGAAAAATATTCTTATTATGTTATAAAAACTCGCCCTCCTCTCTCTTTTTTCTGCCCCGGCAGAGAAAAAAGGCAATACCACTGGAGCATACGGTCGCCGTAACATCGGCGGGCGACGGGCCCGACGATACCGGGAGCGCGGCAACACTGTCCCAGGGCGGCCTGCCCCGCCATGTACAAGCAATCCCAAAGGGGGAGGCGGCACGGCCACAGAAGCCGGAAGCCCGCGCGGCAACACCATCTCCCCTGCCTATGCCCGCGACGGAGTACCGCCGTAGCCGCTGCACCCTTTGCGTGCTGCCTGGGTGCCCGCCTGCGGGCTGGCGGCGTGCATTGGGGGCAGGGGCGGACGAAGAGCCGGATGCTCCGTGCACGACGGGTGGCAGCACTACTCCCTCAACGCCACCGCCTGCAACCGTTGCAGTGCCTCGACATAACCGCACAACGCGCGGCGCATCTCGGTAAACTCCTGCTCCCTCTCCCGCCGCAGCTTCGCTTCCTCCCGATAATGGGCACAGAAACGGGGATACTCCTTCATCACGTATTTCAGCGCTTCGCTGCCGGTAGATTTACCCACCAGCGCCTTCAGCCGCTCCAACTGCTCCGCTTCCTCCGCTGTCAGCCGCAGGGTGAGTGTCGATACCTTCTCCGTGCTCATGGCCGTATCTCCTTCCCGTTTCCGGACGCTGCCCGAAGCGCTGCCGCCGCTTCCTCACGGTTCATCCACCCGGCACGCTCGAAAGCTTCCCGATAGGTCCGGTACTTCACGCCGAAGCGCTCAATCGTTACTCCGCATGCCGTGATGCGGTGTGCCACACACCACCCGTGCGCCATCTTGCGAGGGTAGTACTTGCCGCTAATCGGAGCGGCTGCCGTCTGTTGTCCATTCGTCATTTTCGATGTTTTTTTGCTCATGAGGCGTACCACATGAGCGTTTTTCCACTGTTTTCGCTCACGACACACACGCCGGGAGCGCACTTTGTCTCTGGCTTCCCCCCCTCACGAAGCCTTGGCAGGCACCGCCTTCCGCAGCTTCGAGAGGATGTACCTTGCCGGCATGTTTATCTTGCCCTTCGACCTCCGCACTTCGTCGATTGCCTCGCGCAACGCCCTCTCCTGCCCTTGCGCCGCCTCGAGCACCCGTTCGAGGTCATAGCTCGGCACCTTGACCTGCCGCAGCATCTGCCGCAATTCTTCGGACGTGTCGGCCGCCTGCCGCCTTACCGTGAGCCGCCCCGCCGCCACCAGCGAGCGAAGCGAAGGCAGCAGGTAGCTGCACACCGTGAGCCTGCCCCGGCTCTGCCGCACCTCGTCGGCCAGCACCCACAGCGGCGAGCCGTCGGTATCGATGCCCTCTATCGTGCCTATCCAGCGGACATCATCCGGGGCAATGCTCATCGACCTGAACAGTAGCTGCAGTCTCTCCTTCCCCGAAGAATGCGAAGCTCTCTCCTCCTCCTCCCTTGAGGGGGAGTTTGAGGAGGAGTTTTTATTAGCATAACTCTTAATAGATTTGTCGCATTCTTCTGAGAAGTTTCCAGAAGTTTCCGGAAATTTCTGGAAATCTTCCGGAAACGCTTCCTCCTCCTTTGCTTCCAGCTCCGACAGAACCCGCTTCCCAACGCCCTCTGCCCCCGTTTCCGTCTGTGCGGTTACAGCCGGAACGGCAGGCACCGGCGCAGCGGTTCCCGGCACATCGGTAACGGCTTTCGGCACTGCACCTCCCTCGGCTTTCGGGATGATCCGCATCGGCGGCAACTCTTCCCTCGGGAAAAGCTGCGGCAACGGTTCCGGCGCCTGGACGGTCTTCTCCGTTTCAACCAGCCGTAGGTCTTCCTCGATGGCGGGTGTCTTCTTGCACACCTTGCAGATGTCGATGTAGCGCGTCTGTATGCTCCTGGCCGTCAGCACCCCCTTCTCCTGCCACAGCCGGTTGTCGAAAAGCCCTATCTCGGCGCAGTAGCCGATGATGGCCGTCACCTCTTCCTCCTCGATGTCCCAATATTCGGACACGTCGAAAAGATGGTCTTCGGTGAACGTCAGGCAGTAGCCCCTCACCCGGTAAATCTCGTTGAGCACGTACTGATAGACAGCATACCCTGCACAACGGTACTTCTTCTTCAGGCGCTTTATCTTGATGTCCTGAAAGCGGTCCGTCTCCGCCTTGTAGTAACTGAAACCCTGCTTAGCCATACTCACTCCTTTCCTGCTATGATTTTCACCAGACACGCCTCTATCTCCTCGCGCTTGTACAGATAGGTTTTCCCGAAGCGGTAACAAGGCAGCTCGCCCTTCGTCCGCAGCAGCTTCAGCGTGGAGTTGCTGATAGAGAATATACGTGTCACGTCCGCACTGCGCAGATACTCCTTATCTGTCATTTCCGTCAGGCATTCTGCCGCCTGCAGGGCATTCTGTTCAAAAAGTCTCTTCTTCATATTGATAATGTATGTTTATTGATTACTTGCATGATTGTCGCCCTCCTTGCCCTTGTTGGCATAAAGCTCTTTGAGTTGTGCCATGTCGTCCATCACCTTTTTGTCCACAATCTTGGCATACAGCTGCGTGATGGTGAGCGAGGCATGCCCCAGCATCTTGCTGACCGTCTCGATGGGGATGCCGTGCGATAGCGTGATAGTGGTGGCGAACGTGTGCCGGGCCATGTGGTAGGTGATGTCTTTCCGGATGCCTGCCGCTTTGGCGATGGTTTTCAGATAACGGTTGATTGCCTGGTTGCAAGGCACGGGGAAAATGGGCTGCTTCGCCTTCTCTCCGTGATAAGTGGCATACCTCGCTATCAGCTCCTCGGCAGGCTCCAGCAGCGGCACCGCCACACGCTGCGAAGTCTTCTGGCGGTGGTAGTTGAGCCAATGCGAGCCGTCTATCCCCAACGTGATGTTCTTATTCGTCAGCATCAGAATATCCACGTAAGCCATGCCCGTATAGACGGAGAACATGAATATGTCCCTCGCAATGCCCAAGTGGGGCGGCAGCGTGACTGCCTTGAGCCGCCTGATTTCTTCCTCCGTAAGATACCCTTTTTCCACATACTCCTTGTGCACCTTCAGCAGGCATACCGGGTTGTTCGTTATCCACTCATTCTGTATGGCCAGATTCATAATCCGCTTGAACCGTGCGATATGCTTCAGCGCCCCGTTGACGGCACAGCGAACCGTACCTTCACGGCGGTAGCCCTGCAGGTAGGCGAAGAACTCATAGACAAAAGCCTTGTCTATGGCCTCTATGGAATAGTCTGAGAGATGGAACTTGATACGAACGAAATCGAGCAGGTGTTTTCTTGTGACGATATATCCGCGGTAGCTTCCCGGGCGCAGGTTCTTGCGCTCTACGGCCTCGTGATAGTCGAAAAGTTTGGTGATGGTGGAGTATTCGTTCTCCTTGGCCTTGAACTGCAGCTTGAAGTTTTCGATGCTCAGTTCATAATGTTTCTGCTGAATCCGTTCGACGGTTTCAGTGACGAGCAGCCCGGTTTCCTCGATAACCCGGTTTGCTTCCCGGTCAGCTTCCGTCTTTCCGGCAGCCCTCTGCGCCTTGGCAATCCACGATGCCGGACGTATTGATACATTCAGGGGAAAGTCGTATCTTTGTCCCCCGACAGTGACTCGGCAATACAGCGGGACTGTATTCGCCTCTTTTTTGGTTCTGCTCTTTCTTGCCCAGAACAGAACTGAGATTTTCTTCGTTACACTCATTTTTTAGTAGTTCATGAGTTCCTTCGAAGATTGCGGTAAAGGGAGGTTGCTGTGTCACCTAATTTGGCACCGAAATCGTGTCTGTTTTTTTCGATGCCTATTTAGAAGTAACAAAAAAACCCACTAAAACTTGCGATTTTAGTGGGTTTTTAGCTGCAATTAGCTGTATCGTAGTTGGACTACCAGGATTCGAACCTGGACAAACAGAACCAAAACCTGTTGTGCTACCATTACACCATAGTCCAAACATAGGGCTTTCTGTTAAAAAGCGGTGCAAAGATAAAAGGAAGCCCCGAAATATCCAAATATTTCGGGGCTATTTTTACTGCCGAAGCATCATTTCCTTAATTACTTCTCTTTAGGCTACCGTTATTTGGCGATAATCAGATAGTAATTCTTCTTGCCGCGCTGTACCAGCAGGTATTTTTCGTCCAGCAGGTCGGCTGTCGTAATCACCTGGTCGAAAGCAGCCAGTTTCTCCTTATTCAGAGAAACGCCACCGCCTTGCACCAGCTTACGCATCTCGCCCTTGGAAGCGAATACAGCAGCATTATCCACGAACAAATCCACCGCCTTCACACCGGTAGCCAGTACATCACGGGATATTTCGAACTGGGGAACACCCTCGAACACAGCCAGCAGCGTATCTTCGTCCAACTTCTTCAGTGCATCCGAAGTTGCATTGCCAAACAAGATGTTGGATGCATCCACGGCGGCATTATAGTCCTCTTCGGAGTGAACCATGATAGTCACTTCCTTCGCCAGACACTTCTGAAGGACGCGCAAGTGGGGAGCAGCGTCGTGCTCGGCCGTCAGAGCGTCAATCTCTTCCTTGGACAGTGCGGTGAATATCTTGATGTAGCGTTTGGCATCCTCGTCGCTCACGTTCAGCCAGAACTGGTAGAACTTATATGGAGAAGTGTAGCGCGGGTCGAGCCAGATGTTTCCGGACTCTGTCTTGCCGAACTTGCCACCGTCGGCCTTCGTAATCAGCGGGCTGGTCAGTGCAAATACCTCCCCACCGTTCGTACGGCGAATCAGTTCGGCACCGGTGGTGATGTTACCCCACTGGTCGCTGCCACCCATCTGGAGCTTGCAGCCTTTGGTTTCATACAGATGAAGGAAGTCGTACCCCTGCAACAGCTGGTAGGTGAATTCCGTGAAGGAAAGACCGTCACGTGCCTCACCGTTCAGACGCTTCTTTACAGAATCTTTCGCCATCATATAGTTTACGGTGATGTGCTTACCCACTTCACGGGCAAAATCGAGGAAAGTGAAGTTCTTCATCCAATCGTAGTTGTTCACCAACTCGGCACGGTTGGGGGCATCCGAATCAAAATCCAGGAACTTGGAGAGCTGGGCCTTCATACCGGCCAGGTTGCGCTGCAACGTCTCTTCCGTAAGCAGATTGCGTTCGGCAGACTTTCCGGAAGGGTCACCAATCATACCCGTAGCACCGCCAATCAGTGCCAACGGCTTGTGTCCGCAACGCTGGAAGTGACGCAAAATCATCACACTGCAAAGGTGCCCGATGTGCAAAGAGTCCGCAGTAGGGTCGAAACCAATGTATGCAGTCACTTGTTCCTTAGCCAGAAGTTCTTCCGTACCCGGCATCATATCGTGGAGCATGCCACGCCATCTTAATTCTTCTACAAAATTCATCGAATGATTAAGTTATCTGATTAATTATTTAAGTGATTATCTATGAATTGTTTGATTCCTATTTTAATCTGCGCAAAAATACGACTCTTTATTCGAAGAAACAACTCTTAGGGTTTAAAAAAGACTTTGCAGACATTTCTCCGGAGTGTTTCTCCAAGCTCCTCGGGAGAGATGCCGCGCACTTCGGCAGCGCGTGCATACAATTCCCCGATGGAAACTTCGCTTTCATCCGTTTCGATGAACAGCCGGTCGGCAGGTACCCGGCACAAGGCTACTTCCTGGTATTTCTCCCCGAATGAAAGGTAAAAGCCATGTTTCAGATATTCCTCCACCAGCGCCGCCTTGCCACGGAAACCATGTATTATCCACGGATTCGACGGGCGCAAGTCCCGCTTCACCTTCAGCAGTTCATCAACCGCCTTCACCAGATGAATCACCAGCGGCTTTCCCACTTCCTCTGCCAAACATGCCTGGCACCTGAACACTTCCACCTGCAAATCCATCGGAGCATCTGCCAGCTTGTCCAGCCCGGCTTCGCCCACGGCAAGTACTTGGGGATGGCGCACTAACTCCTCCAGGCCGCACACCCTGCTAGCCACAGCACCTTCAACTCCTGAGTGTTCACCTCCACTCCGACCTATACGCCAGGGATGTATCCCCACCGAATACCATCCGCCGCTCTGTGGAGAGAACGTTTCGGGATAGCAATTTGCAATGGCAGTTCCGGGTACTTGCGGAAGCCGGTGTGTATGTATGTCAACTGGAATATTCATGGAACGGGATCATATCCGGAACCTCCCCAGGGATGGCAGCGCAGAATGCGCCTGACTGCCAGACAAAACCCCTTGAAAGGTCCGTGTTTCTTGATGGCCTCCACCGCATATTGCGAACAAGTGGGGGTAAAACGGCATGAAGGCCCTATCATGGGCGATATGCACTTCTGATAGAAATAGATGGGAAGCAGCAGCAGATATGAAAGCAGACGCTTCATGACACCTGCGGAGTTTGCTCGGCTTCAGCATTTGCCGCTACCTTCTCGGCAATGCGTGCCAAAGCTGTCTTCATACGGTCCTCAATGACAGAAGAGTCTACCAACTGGTCCGAAAGATAGATAAAGGCCACGGCCAGACGGCACTTTTTTTCCGTCAGCACGGCCAGCAGTCCGTGTTTGTTCATGCGGTAGGCTTCACGTATCTGGCGTTTCACGCGGTTGCGCTTCACCGCCCGCTTGAAACGGCGTTTCGAAACACTTACAAGAATGGAAACGGGTGCCTCCAGCTCCTCCACCGGCAGATACACCACACGCAAAGGGAAAACCGAAAACGAGCGTGAGCCGCCCGCAAACATCTTCTCTATCACTTTCTTCTTGTCCAACCGTTCGGACTTACGCAAGGTATTTGGCATGGGGTGATGAGTTATAAGTTATGAGTGATGGGTGATGAGTTATGAGTGATAAGTTATGGGGCGATACAAAAACGAGCTACAAGTACCTGGCGACATAAAAGCACAACCACTTGTAGCTCAATTTTATAAATCCATTGTTATGTCTACAAGCTATAAGCAAATCACTCATAACTTATAACTCATAACTCTTTTTACTTTCCTTTATTATTCTCCTTGATAAACATGTCAAGCGCCGCCGTCATTGAGGGTGCCTGCACGCTGGGAGCTTCCAGGTCAAGACGAAGTCCGGCATCACGGACTGCCTGGGCAGTGGTAGAGCCGAATGTTCCGATCTTGATTTCCTTCTGGTCAAAATCAGGGAAATTCTTCTTCAAGGCACTGATGCCTGCCGGACTGAAGAACACCAGCATGTCATAATCAAAAGCCTCATCTGCAGCAAAATCATTGCTGACAGTGCGGTACATGACAGCTTCCGTGTGCTGAATCTTATTCTTATCCAGCAGATTCTTCACGTCATCATTGTGTACATCCGACATCGGTACCAAGTACTTTTCAGTCTTATGCTTAACAATGGAAGGTATCAAATCGTCAATCTTCCCGGTGTTTCCGAAGAAAATCTTACGCTTACGATACTGCACATACTTTTGGATATACAGAGCAACGGCCTCCGTCACGCAGAAATACTTCATTGTTTCGGGAATTGTCACACGCAATTCTGTACACAAGTGGAAGAAATGATCAATAGCATGACGCGAAGTAAAAATAACGGCAGTATGATCCAAGACCGAAATTTTCTGTTGTCTGAACTCTTTCGCTGAAAGGCTCTCCACTTTGATAAATGGGCGAAAATCTATTTTCACACCATACTTCTCGGCGATGTCGTAGTAAGGAGATTTCTCTGATGCCGGTTTCGGCTGCGACACAAGTACTTTCTTAATTTTCAACGTCCTAAAATTTTATTATCAAATAATCGTTTAGCTGCGTCACGCCTTGATATAACACAAAACAAGGCATGATTTCAAGGGCACAAAAGTACACAATTAAAAGCAAACCGCCATATAAATTGTTACAAAAAAGCTTTAACCACTTGTATAACATCAATATTTTAGCAAAAAAGGCTAAAATCAATCCGATTATTATCGTCAGCTGCAAACTCAAATCAAAATAGACTACGAACAGGGCAAACGGGAAAAGGGCGAATCCCAAGTAATAAAGTAGCGTAGAATAGGACTCAAGCCATAGCGTTGTAACACTTTCGTCAAAAAAAATCCAACCCAGAAAAGAGTAGAGCATCCACTTCAAGCACAAATAGAAGAGACACACACCGATGTAAATCCCCAGCAGAAGCCCCGGCGACACATGACGTACCAGTTCCGGCTGTATATCATTGAAGTAGCTGAAGATACAGACACCCGCAAGGATGCAAGTCTGCAGGATGAGCAGCAGCAAATAGCGCATATCGGCGGCTGTGGAAGTGGCAAATATGCTGGTACGTTCGCGATGAAGCAGGAAATCCTTCACCAGTTGCAGCAGGAACTTGCGGCTGCGTGACAAGACATAGGCCGACAGAAAGAAACAGCACAAAAGGACCACGGTGATGCCATCGTCCATTCTCGGAGAATATGGAATAGGAATCCCCTCCGTCCCCACTACTGCCCAAGCCATCAACAGCCCTATCATATTGCAGCGAATTTACGGATGGAGGCGTCCCACAAGGGAGTGGTATATATCAGTTCCACGGCTTCCTGCGGTGTCTGCGCCACATGCCAGATGGCACCGTGCTGCGTACGCATGAAGTTTTCGTCCACCGCCTGTCGGAGCATATCGAGCAGAGGGTCGAAATAGTTCTTGACATTCAGTATCACAATCGGGTTCAGATACAGTCCGAGTTGCTTCCAAGTGATGATTTCCAGCAGTTCTTCCAGGGTGCCGCAACCACCGGGCAGGGCGATGACGGCATCGCTCAGGTCGGCCATTGTCTTTTTCCGCTGGTGCATGCTTTCCACTTCCACGAGTTGGGTAAGTCCGGTGTGATGCCATCCCTGCTCCACCATGAAGTGGGGAATGACGCCCGTCACCTCTCCCCCTGCCCGGAGTGCCGCATCGGACACAGCGGACATCAGTCCCATATTTCCCGCACCATTAATCAGGCGAATTTGCCGCTGCCCCAGCAAAGCGCCCAGCTCACGGGCTGCATCGAAATAAACGGAATCTATCTTTGTGCTCGAAGCACAATATACGCATACGGAATTTATCTTGTTTATCATCTTGTTACCTCCTTTTTTAGGTACCGCCACAAAGGTACATGATTTCGGGGAGATTTGAAACAAATTTCTTTCTTCCCACTTACGACGGGGGATTTTTCATAAATCAATAACGGATTATGTGTGCCGCAGGCACTGATAAGGCACATTAAACAGGGCTACACCCTTTGCCCCGGATAGCTACACCCTTTGGGGTAAATGGCTACACCATGTCAGGGAAAGGGTGTAGCCTTATATAAAAGGTAAAATTCCCTGTTGACATATAGTGATGAAAGCAGGGAATCGTTCACTTTATTGAATCATAGGACCTTATATATCAATATTCGAGCCAAAAGTAATCCGTCAAGGTCAATCCGATTAATAGGATTATTCCCGCAATAAGCATAGAGACTTGTATTGAAGTAATTTTCAGCAGAAGGGTCCACCGTCGTAAACCTTCCCAGCGCAGCATCATACATGCGTGCCCCATAATCATACCAATTCAATCCCTTCTTGCCATCGTACTCCTTGCCGTTGTATTTATAAGGCTGCACATTGCCTGAGCTTGCAAATACCCCACCAAAAGGATAGTAATCGCTTCCTCAACAGCACCGCTGGAACTGAGGACAACGCGGTTGTTCCCCTGATGGTCCTGCAGGTAATAGTGATACTTCTTGTCCGAAAGCGTAACATACCCCTCTTCCGTAAGAAGAAGCCTGGCAACACCGTTTTCATAGACCACATTGCAGCAATACACAGTAGGAACCGGATTGCCCGAACCATCTGCCTCCTTATACATCATGCGCCGCTTGATGCCGTCGGCAGTATAGCCATACTGTATGAAACCGCCGGAAGCAAAAGTGACGCCCGTTGGCAAATTTAATACATTATACGTAATATTGCTAATTCCCTTGTTTAAATCTTTGGTCAAATTGCCGTTCGCATCATAAACGTACTCGTTCGCCTGCTTAACACCGTCCTTGAACTCGAAGCCATTGTTGTAAGCAGAAGTCGTAGCGGTATCGTCCACATGATTCAGCAGATTGCCCGTAAGAATGATTAGGGCGTAGACTGATGCGGAGGTCTGCCCGTAGCACTGCGAAGACAGGACATTGTCGTTCTTGTCGTAACCGGTCACCTTTTCTGTATAGCGGCCTGCGCCGTGGGTGAAAGCAGTCAGACGGTTAAGGCCGCCGTATCAGTATTAGAAAGAAAAAAGCTATCCTAACATGCAAGATATAAGATATCTGATGTTAGGATAGCGATAAAATAGTCAATTCATATCAGGTCAAGACGCCCTAATTATCAATACAAAAGAGACTGCGTTTGTTTATGATAAACTGCATTTTTCTTTTGAAGATTTACGGCTATTGACAAGAGAAGCTATTAAATAAAAGATATTAATGATTACATAGCATAGAAAAAACTTCCATACTTTAATCGTTTCTTTTAGCCACTCCTCAACCCATAAGATATCAATTTTATCCCCACATCGATTTTCAATCTCATATTTATAACTAATTTCACAATTAATAATTGCGCATACAATTACTAATGAAAGAATTATTGATGTGGCAACAAACACAATTCTAAGCCATTTCATAATCTATCTTGTTTTATAAACTACACCTCCAGGTTTGGATATTCTCACTAAATGATTCTGCATTGATATTGGAAGAATAAATCTGTTGACAATAGGAATAGTAGTCCATGTTCCAAAATTGCTTGTTTGTTGTAGCCTTGTCTCTTTCAGAGCATTTGACCCGCTTTTATTTAATACATCAGATACCATTGTTGTACAATTATTACTTGTCAGCTTATATTCATCAATAATACGAGCAGAAGAACTGTTATAATAATCACTTTTAGGATTATCTGGCATTGTAGTTGACATATTAAACTTTTCGTCTAAAATATTAGCAACTTTTTCATCTGCCACATCTGTTACTACAAATACAGACATTCCGCCAGCTGCCTTTTTGTCATTGTAAGCTTTTGCTTCATCCCCCATTAACTTTAAAAGAACACCGGAACCGTTTCCTAAAGAATTAGAGCTTCTATCTGGTCCTTTGTTAGTCCCATTGTATCGTCCGTAGCTATAAACAGTCATATTAGATCCTTCACCAACACTAATCCACGTGTGACCAAAGGACTGAGTTTCAGTGTAAACTCTAATACTATCTCCATTCACATCAATATTCCCAACCGGACTATTCGCCCCATACTGATACGGAGACATCGAATAATATTTCTCGGCAAATCTGTCATTCGTCGTAAACCTACCCAATACCGCATCATAATGTCTCGCCCCATAATCATACCAGTTCAAGCCCTTCTTCGCATCAAGTTCCTTGCCGTTGTACTTGTAAGGCTGGGTATTGCCTGTACTTGCAAACACACCACCGAACGGATAGTAATGGTTAGTCTCCTCTACAGTGCCACTCTGGTTGATTACTACACGGTTGTTCCCCTGATGGTCTTTCAAGTAGTAATGGTACTTGCCGTCGCTCAAAGTAACATAGC
>ERZ773224.1580-NODE-1580-length-27352-cov-5.163461_pt1 | contig 27352 bp, 23 predicted proteins | sample MGYA00580526_ERZ773224 | MGnify/ENA primary metagenome ERZ773224 (study PRJEB29015, sample SAMEA2737743) | human gut metagenome | biome: human gut; feature: human-associated habitat; material: faeces | place: China | collected 2012 ... | reverse complement strand
GGTTGTTGCATTTCTGATTTCGATTATATCACACTTTTCAGAATGTGTGGTATTTTTGCGCACTTTTTTCAAAAAGTTCACATTTCGTCGGGCTTTTCGTCCTGCGTGTCAGGCGATTCATGGACGCGGTTCGCAAAAAGGTTCTCGGGCTTCGGCTTTTTCTTCAAAAGCACGAACGCAATTGCGCCTGCGGCTGCGACGAACGATACCGCCGCAACGAGCTGGCTGACGCGGATACCGGTCGAGAACAGGTACAGGCTGTCGGTGCGAAGACCTTCGATCCACGCGCGCCCAAGGCCATACCACGCGACGTAGAGCAAAAACATCTCGCCGTCGAATTTCCGCTTCTTGCAGTAAAAATGCAGGCCGAGGAAGCCCACGAGATTCCAGACCGATTCATACAGAAACGTCGGATGGTAGTAGGTGATATTGCCCGCTGCGTCGGCAAGGCCCATTTTGAAAAACGAGTCCGTCACGCTGCCGTGCGCTTCGCGGTTCATGAAGTTGCCCCACCGGCCGCAGATCTGGCCGATGATCACACCCATAGAGGCGTTGTCGAGCATGACCAGCGGCGGGATCTTCTTCACACGGCTCAAAACAAGCACAGTGATCGCGCCGCCGATGATACCGCCGTAGATCGCTAAACCGCCCTCCCAGATGTAGAGCATGGAGATGGGGTTATCGCGGTACAGATCCCAATAGAACACGCAGTAGTATAGCCGCGCGCACACAACGCCGATGGGAACCGCCCACAACACGAGATCCAGCACGTCGTCCTGCGTGAGCCCGAACGTTTTCGCCCGGTATATCATGTAAAGAACCGCCAGCAAAAAGCCGCAGGCAATGATGATACCGTACCAGTAGATGTCTTTTCCGAAGATCGTAAAGGCAACGGGGCTCGGGTCTACCGTGATGCCAAGGTTCGGAAACGAAATGGATGAGGTCAGAAGCATAGTTTATTCCTCCTCGCGCTTCGGCGTGATGACCGACAGGAACGCCTGTTCTTCTTTGACGTTCTCGCGGATAAATTGTTCCACATCCTCCGCCGTGACGCTTGTGTAAATTTCCGGATAATCAAAATATTCCGCGCCGTCAAAATAATACGCGCACATGCGGTAGCACGTTCCTTCAAAGCCGTCGAGTTCGCGCAAGCGCCGTCCGGTAACGGATTTTTTGAGCCGCGCGAGAAGCGCCCGGTCAACGCCGGTTTCCAAAACGCGCGCCGCTTCCGCCAGAACCTCCTCGGCAAGCGTGTCGACTACTCCGGCCGTTCCGTCATCTGCGTCGGCCCGTACCTGAAAATCCATCAGTGCGGCCTGCCGAAGAAGATGGCTCTCGAGCTCTTCAAGCCCTTCATCTACGCCGAACTTGAGAAGAGAGGCCTAGCCTCCACCATCAAGAGCGCCAGAAAGATGGTGGAACGCGAAGAACTCGTCGTGTGGGATATTCTCGCTGACGTGGTCAAGGAATACCCTGTCATGCTGAACCGCGCGCCTACGCTGCACAGGCTCGGCATTCAGGCTTTCGAGCCTCTCCTCGTCGAGGGCAAAGCCATCCGTCTGCATCCCCTGGTCTGCACCGCCTACAACGCCGACTTCGACGGCGACCAGATGGCCGTGCATATCCCGCTTTCCGTGGAAGCTCAGATTGAATGCCGCGTGCTCATGATGAGCACCAACAACATTCTGTCTCCCGCCAGCGGCTCGCCCATCATCGTGCCGTCCCAGGATATGGTTCTGGGCCTCTACTACATGACCAGCATGCGCCGCTTCGAACCCGGCGAGGGCATGACCTTCTGCGCTCCCTGGGAAGTGGAAAGCGCCTATGACCAGGGCATCGTGAGCCTGCAGTCCATCGTCAAAGTGCGCATGAACGACGGCAAGATTTACGAGACCACCCCCGGCCGCGTGCTTGTGGGCGAGCTCCTGCCTCCGGAACGGCCCTTTGAGAACGTCAATCTCGTGCTCACCAAGAAGGCCATCGCCAAGCTCGTTGACACGGCCTACAAGACCTGCGGCATCAAGGGCTGCTGCGAGCTGACCGACAAGATCAAGAACATGGGCTACGAGTTCGCTACCCGTTCCGGCATTTCCATCGGCCTCAAGGACATGCTCGTGCCTCACCGCAAGCCCGAAATTCTGGCCAAGAGCCAGAAAGAGGTGGACGAGATCGAGAGCCAGTACCGCGAAGGTATCATCACCAAGACCGAGAAATACAACAAGGTCGTCGACGTCTGGCAGAACACCGCAACGGTCATCGCCAAGGAAGTCAACCGCGAAATCAGCCACGAGAAGCGCACCAATCCGAAGACCGGCGAAACGGTCGAGGACGTGAGCTTCAACTCGCTCTACATGATGACGAACTCCGGCGCCCGAGGCAACCAGGACCAGCTGCGTCAGATCTCCGGCATGCGCGGCCTGATGGCCAAGCCTAACGGTGAAATCATCGAGACCCCCATCACGGCCTCCTTCCGTGAAGGCCTTTCCGTGCTGCAGTACTTCACTTCCACGCACGGCGCCCGTAAGGGTCTCGCCGATACGGCCCTGAAGACCGCAAACTCCGGTTACCTTACCCGCCGTCTTGTCGACGTCGTGCAGGACGTGGTCGTCTCCGAATATGACTGCCGTACCGTTGACGGCATCGAGCTCACCAATATCGTCAAGGACGGCGCCATCCAGACGCACGTCTGGGATCGCGCCTTCGGCCGCGTCTGCCTCTACCCCGTCATGGATCCGCAGACCCAGGAGCAGATCCTTCCCGAGAACACCCTCATCGGTGAAAAGGAAGTGAACATCCTGAAGGAGCACGGCGTGAGCTCCATCACTGTCCGCTCGCCCCTCACCTGCCGCGCCAGGCACGGCATCTGCGCTCTGTGCTACGGCCGCGACCTCGCCCGCGGACACCTCGTCAATATCGGCGAGACCGTCGGCATCATGGCCGCCCAGTCCATCGGCGAACCCGGCACCCAGCTCACCATGCGTACCTTCCACATCGGCGGCACCGCTTCGAGCAAGGCCGAGAAGAACAAGCTCGAGGCCGTGAACCCCGGCCGCATCATCCTCTACCGCATCCATTCCGTGCGCAACACGGAAGGCGAGGAACTGGTGCTCGGCCGCAGCAGCCAGGTGAGCATCGTCGACGCGCAGGACCGTGAAATCCAGCGCGAGAACATTCCTTCCGGCGCCCACCTCATGGTGAAGGACGGACAGGAAGTGAGCAAGGGCGATGTCCTCGCCACGTGGGACCCCTACAACGAGCCCTTCATCTGCGAGGAAGGCGGCCAGATCCGCTTCACTGACATCATCGACGGCAAGACGGTCCAGGAAAAGGTCGATAACGTGACCAGCCAGACCACGCTGACCATCATGGAGTTCAGGTCCACAAACTACCGGCCCGCCATCTCCATCGTGGATCCCGCAACCGGCGAGATCCTGAAGCGCCGCAACGGCACCTCTGACGCCATCTTCAACCTGCCCGTCGGCGCCATCGTCATGGTCAAGGACGGCGACATGGTCAACTCCGGCGACATCATCGCCCGCCGTCCCCGCGAAACCTCCAAAACGAAGGATATCACCGGTGGTCTTCCGCGCGTTGCCGAACTCTTCGAAGTCCGCAAGCCGAAAGACATGGCCGTTGTTTCTGAAATCGCCGGCACGGTTTCCTACGGCGGCGAATCCAAGGGCAAGCGCCGTCTCATTGTCACCCCTGAAATCGGCGAACCCAAGGAATACCTGGTGCCCCGCGGCAAGCACATCACGGCGAGCGACGGAGACTACGTCGACGCCGGCGATCCCCTCACCGAGGGCAGCCCCGAACTGCATGACATCCTGCGCACCAAGGGCGAGAAGTACCTCGCGAGCTACCTCGTCAATGAAATCCAGGAAGTCTACCGGAACCAGGGCGTGGCCATCGACGACAAGCACTTTGAGACCATTGTGCGTCAGATGCTCCGCAAGGTGACCGTCATCGATCCCGGTCAGACGACTCTCCTCGAGGACGAGCAGATCGACAAGACCGAGTTCGCCGCCGTGAACGAGAAAGCCATCGCCGAAGGCCGCAAACCGGCCACGGCCGAGCCTCTCGTGCTTGGTATCACGCAGGCCTCCCTGACGACTTCTTCCTTCATATCCGCAGCTTCCTTCCAGGAAACCACCAAGGTGCTCACGGAAGCCGCCCTTCGCGGCAAGTATGACTACCTGAGCGGCCTGAAGGAAAACGTCATCGTCGGACGTCTCATTCCCGCCGGCACGGGCCTGCGCAAGTATATTGACTCCGACATTCTGGTGCCCGAGCAGAAGGAGCGTCCCGACAAGTTCCTCGAGGAACTCGAAAAGGATCCCATTCTCGCTGACGTTCCCATGCAGCAGAACAGGGAACAGCCCTTCACGGATGAATGGCCCTACCAGAAGTAAGACTCTGCCACTGTCCCCGCTCCGGCTGACCGGAGCGTTTTCACAATGATTACCCCCCCACGGGAAGTTTCTTTCCGGGGGGTTTTCGTTTTCCGGACGATTCCGGAAAAAAACGGGAGGAAACACGGGGACAGAGAAACCTGATCCCCCACTTTCCGCGTACACCCCGCGCGTTGCCGGCATGTGACAAAAGCCCCGCCGGCCGCGGAAAGTTGCAATTTTCAGGTAAACGTATATAGAAATGAGCGATACAGGTTGGGAACTTTTCCTGATTGATCCTTTTCGGGCTGTAAGGATCAGAAACTGTCGGCTATCGTTTGTTTTAAAGAAGGCAGGCCCTAGTCCACCTGCCTTACGCGTGGGGGCAGTGTATCTCACGCGGAAATCCGGGTGCAGGCACACCTGAATACGGGAGAACATGCATGACTACACTGTTTTACCTCTTGGGGTATCTCGGCGTGATCGGATTTGCAGTCACGTCGTTTCTCAAAATCAAAAAGTATGTAAAGACCACTCCGCTTCACTGCCGCTGGGAAATCTATCCCATTCCGCATGAAGGCGCCCGCGCCAAGCATGGCGGCAGCTACATGGAAGAAAGCAACTGGTGGACGAAGGAACATCATGTGGATCACATGGGCGACCTCAAGGCCCTGCTCATGGAAGTGCTCTTCCTCGAATCCACGTTCCACAATAACCGCACGCTGTGGTACAGGACCTACCCCTTCCACTTCGGCCTGTACATGCTCATGGGCGGTGCCATCATTCTCTTTATCACCGCTTTCCTGCGCCTCTTCGGCATGAGCGCCGACAACGGCCTCATCAGCTTCATTTACTGGCTCATTAATGTCATGAGCCTGCTCGGTTGCATCGGCCTCATCGGCGGCGGCATCGGCCTCATCTTCCGCCGCATGACCGACAAGGGCCTCAGGATGTACACGACCACGGAACACCTCCTCAGCATTGGCCTGTTCGTCCTCTTCGGCGTGACCGGCCTCGCCGTGTGGTGCACCAATCCGTCCTTTGCCCCCATCGCCAGCGACTACATGTACAACCTGGTGACCTTCAAGATCTTCACTCCCCTCCAGAGCGGCGGCTTCTGCCTCCACATGCTGGTCGGCGACGCCCTGCTCATCCTCATCCCCGTGTCCTTCATGAGCCACATTCTCCTGAAGTACTTCTTCTACCATGACATCCGCTGGGAAGACGTGGCCACCCCGCGCAGCACGAAGATCCAGGGCAAGATTCTCAACGTCCTGAAGTTCCACTGCAACTGGGCCGCCCCGCACATCAACCCCGAGCAGGATCCCAACAAGACCTGGGTCGACGTTGCCACTACCGGCTACCCCTGCCAAGATAACGCTGACAAGAAGTAGAGGGCCCCGTGATGAAAGAACCTAAGAAACTTACTGATATCTCCACTGTCGAAGGACAGATGATCGAATACGATCTCAACGATATTCCGGATCTGCCCCTCGATGTCGCCAAACTTCCCTTCAAGAAATATTCCGAGAAGGATCTGGCCGACACCTGCCTCGACACGCTCGACGGCGTTTCTGTCCTGAACATTCCCCGTCCCAAGACTCCGGCCGAGGAAGAGGAACTCGTCAACAAGTTCCTTTCCGGCCTGCGCAAGCTCTTCGACAAGGAAGACAACTGGCTTTTCTGCAACATGCTCGAAGCCGACATGGACTGCTGCGCCCAGTGCAACTCCTGCTCCGCCGCCTGCCATCTCTATGAGATGAGCGGCGAGAACGAGATGTACCGCCCCAATTTCCGCTCGGAAATCCTGCGCCGCATCTACCACCAGTACATAAAGAAGGAACCTCTCGCCAAATGGCGTTACGGTGACTTCCCGCTGAACTGGAAGACCGTCGTCCGCCTGGGCGAGCTGTCCTACCGCTGCAACCTGTGCCGCCGCTGCGCCCAGGTCTGCCCCATCGGCGTCGACAACGGCATGATCGCCCGTGAAATCCGCAAGATCTTCAGCCAGGAAATGGGCTTCGCTCCCAAGGAACTCCACGCCAAAGGCACCGAGCTGCAGATGCAGCGCGGCTCCTCCACCGGCATGACTCCTGACGTCGTCAAGGACAACGTCGAATTCATCGACGAGGATTACAGCGAAATCACCGGCGTGGGCCTCGAGACCCCCTTTGACAAGAAGGGTGCCGACATCCTGCTCATCCACAACGCCGGCGAAATCATGGCCTGGCCTGAAAACGTCGCCGCCTTCACCACCATCTTCAACGCCGCCGGCCTCTCCTGGACCCTGTCCAGCAAGATGTGCGGCTACGACGGCGTCAACTACGGCGTCTTCTACGATGATACCCAGACCGCCCGTATCGCCATCCAGCATATGGCCGCGGCCAAGGAACTCGGCGTCAAGAAGATCGTCATCGGCGAATGCGGCCACGCCCACAAGGCCCTGACCGTCATCGCTGACCGTGCCGTGCCCTACGACATGCAGGTGCCGCGCGAAAGCTGCTACGTGACCCTGAACGAGATCATCAAGTCCGGCAGGATCAAGCTTGATCCTTCCCGCAACAACTTCCCGGTCACGCTGCACGACCCGTGCAACGTCGTGCGCCTCATGGGCATCGTGGAGCCCCAGCGCGAAATCCTGCGCGCCATCGCTCCCCAGTTCCGTGAAATGCCCTGCAACGGCGTTCACAACTACTGCTGCGGCGGCGGCTCCGGCTTCGCCATTATGACCCGTAACAACATCAACGTCTGGCGTCAGGACATCTCCGGCCGCAAAAAGTTCTGGCAGATCTCCGAAGCCTTCAAGGACTGCCTCGGACCCGAGACCAAGAAGTACATCTGCGCTCCCTGCTCCAACTGCAAGGGCCAGATCCGCGACATCCTGGAAGCCAACGACCTGTACTCCAAGAACAGCTTCGCCTACGGCGGCCTGGTCGAGCTTATTGTCAACTGCATGGTTGACGTGAAGCCCGGCTACATCAAGTGGGAAGGCGACGAGGAATAACTCATCTCTCTTCAGCTGAATTCAAAGGGCGTCACCCTACGGGGCGGCGCCCTTTTTTGCGGTCTTCTTCCGTCAGCCGCACACAGAGACTCTCTTGCACCACGGGCCGCTTGTCTCTAAAATCAGCCAGTTTCAAAACCTTTAGCAACCGGGTACACGGCACATGCAGCTTCCCCTGTGGTTTTCCCTGTGGCAGTCCCTCGACTCCCTTCTGGCCATCGCCCTGAACGCGGCCGAAGCCTTCCCCTTTCTGCTTTTTCTCTGTCTCTTCCTGTTCCGTTCACGCAGAGCGCCCTTTCTGGCTGACTCAGGCCGCATTTTTCTGAAGCTCGGCCTCATCTGCGCTGTCATCGGCGCAGCCGACCTCCTGCTGCGCGGTCTCGTGGATCTGGAATTCCTCCCCGCGGCCCTCGACAAGCTCGAGCCCCTTCCCTTCGAGCCTTTCTCTTCTCCGTGGCTCGGCACGACAACCACGCTCGCTGCCTGGATTGCGGGCATCGTTCTTCTCTACCTCACGGGAAACGGCGCACGCACACTCTTTCTTACCTCCGGCATGGGCACGGATGAGGATACAGCCAGGCGGCTCTCAAAAAAGGCCGGACTTCTTTCCGCTGGCGCTTTTATCGCGTTCGTCTGCTTCTTCGCCTCCATCATCACGCGCAACTGGCCTTTTCTCGGGCTGCCCGAGCAGATGACGCAGCAGCGCGTGGCCGAAGTTCTGTTCGCCCACGCATGGCGCATGACCTGCGGTTCGCTCATGCCCGCCGGCGCTCTGGCCATACTGGCTTTTTTCTTCTCCATCACAAACGGAACGTTCCGGAAGGCTTCCGGTGATGAAAAGAACCCCGCCCTTCTGGAGGACGAGGACGCCAGAACCCTGCGCATGATATGCGCGGCAGCCATCGCCGGCGGTGCCTTCCAGTTCCTTGACGCTGGTTTCGTTGCCTTCAGCTATTCTTCCGGGCTTGGCGTCGGCATCAAATCATCACTTATGCGTTTCGGGCCCTTCTTCACGACCGGACTGTCACTGGCCTGCTGGGTCTTCCTCTTCGCCCGTCCCCGCCGGGACGCTTTCTTCCTGGCTCTTTTGCCTGTTCTTCTCATCCTCTTCAAGGCAGCCCTGCGCTTCTGAAGACCGAACAGGCCGATTTCACGCGCATATCGCATATTGCCCATTGTAGCGCGCAATGCTATGGAATTCTTTCCTGCTGATGCGAATTCTTCGCATTTCGGGGAGGGGAACGGTTTTTCGCTTCAAAAAGAGGAAACGAAAAACCAGCTAAATTTCATAAAGAGGGCTTTTTTGTTATGTCCGGTATCGCTTACTTTTTCTGCTGCCTGGGCCTGCTTATAGCGGGTTACGCAGTCTACGGTGTCATCGCCGAAAAAGTCTTTGGTGTTGACCGCAGCCGTCCCACGCCAGTCATGTCCAAAGCTGACGGCATGGACTATGTGCCCATGCCCACCTGGAAACTCGTCCTCATTCAGTTCCTGAACATCGCGGGACTCGGCCCTGTATTCGGTCCTATTGTCGGCGCGCTGTACGGCCCCGCAGCCCTGCTCTGGGTAGTCTTCGGATGCATTTTCGCAGGTGCCGTGCACGACTTCTTCTCCGGCATGATGTCCCTGCGTTACGGCGGTGCCTCCTATCCTGAAATCATCAGCCGCAACCTCGGTGAGGGCGTCCGCAAGTTCATGGTCGTCTTCACCCTGATTCTGCTGATCATGGTCGGCGCCGTCTTTACCTCCGGTCCCGCCGCACTGCTGGCCTCCATTTCTCCGCTGCCTCTCATGGCCTGGTCCGCCATTATCTTCATTTACTACATCTGTGCCACGATTCTCCCCATCAACGTGCTCATCGGCCGCATCTATCCTTTCTTCGCGGCCCTGCTCATCTTCATGGCCGTCAGCCTGACCGTGGCTCTCTTTGCCGAGGGCTACCCGATCCTGCCCCATGTGACCATGGACAGCTTCTTCCACAGCACGCATCCCCAGGGACTGGGCATCTGGCCTGGCCTCTTTATTGTTATCGCCTGCGGTGCCATTTCCGGCTTCCATGCTACGCAGTCGCCAATGATGGCACGCTGTATGACCAATGAAGCCCAGGGCCGCAAGGTCTTCTACGGCTCCATGATCTGTGAAGGCGTGGTGGGCCTCGTGTGGGTCACCCTCGGCCTGTCCTTCTACGATTCCGCCCAGGCCCTCTTCGGCCCCGGCCCCAACGCTGTGCCGGCCGCAGTCATTGTAAAGAACATCTCCGTGTCCCTGCTCGGAACCTTCGGCGGCATTCTTGCTATCCTTGGCGTCGTGGCCCTGCCCGTCTCCACTGGCGACACCGCTTTCCGCAGCTGCCGCATGATGCTCGCTGACGCCTTCCATCTCGACCAGGGCCCCATCAAGAACAGAATTCTGCTGGCCCTCCCGGTCTTCGTCATCGGCATCGCCCTCACCTTCGTTGATTTCGGCGTGATCTGGCGTTACTTCGGCTGGATCAACCAGACCATCGCCTGCGTCTGCCTGTGGGCCTGCTCGGTCTACCTCGCCCGCCGCAAGCGCTTCTACTGGATTACCGTGGCCCCGGCCATGTTCATGACCGTTGTCTGCACGGCCTTTATCTGCCAGGCCAAGATCGGCCTGAACCTGCCGATTGACGTTTCCACCTGGATCGGTGTCGGCCTGGCCGTCATCTTCCTGCTTCTCTTCCTCTGGCGCGGGCACACCATGCCTGACGATGAGGTCGAGAGAAACGCCTAGTTTCTCGTTCTGACCCTAAAAGGCCTCCGGTTGCCGGGGGCTTTTTGTTTTTCCGGGCTCCATTAGTGAGAACGCCGGAAATGAAAAGGGCCTCCTCCGGTTCTGCCGGAAGAGGCCCTTTTGCTGTCAGGCGAAAGAAAACCGCTTACTTGTTCTTCCCGTGATAGCCGAGGAAGAGACGGTAGGCGTCGTTATCGGTTTCCTCAACGTACGGATAACCCATAGCCGCGACACGATCCAGGTATTCCTGAAAAGCGTCGTTCTGGGACTGCGGCACGTCGAAGCCCACGAGCACGCGACCGAAGTCGGCGCCATGATAGCGGTACTGGAACAGCGTGATGCTGAACTGGACATGCATGGCGTCCACGAAGTTCAGCAGGGCGCCGGGACGCTCCGGAAACTCAAAACGGAAGACGCGCTCATTGACGATCTGGGGAGCGTTGCCGCCCACGAGATGGCGGATATGCAGTTTGGCCAGTTCGTTGTCACTCATGTCGGAGACTCCGAAGCCGTCCTTTTCAAGTCCCTCGATGATCTTGCTCACGTCGTCCTTGCCGCGGATGCGCAGGCCAACCAGAATATGGGCCTGTTCGGGATCGGCGAAACGGGAGCAGATTTCCGTGATGCTCCTCTTGCCGATGCTCTTCACGAAATCACAGAAGGCGCCGACTTTTTCAGGCACATCCACGCACAGCAGCGCTTCGCGATCAGAACCGATTTCAGCGCGGTCAGCCACGTAGCCCAGACGGTCGAAATTCATATTGGCGCCGCTGACAATGGCGCAGAGCGTCTTGTCATGCAGGTCATTGGCTTCGGCATAGGCCTTGAGACCGGCAAGAGAAAGCGCGCCGGCCGGTTCGGCCACCACGCGGGTATCCTCGAAGATATCCTTGATGGCGCCGCAGATGGCGTCCGTATCCACGAGAATGATGTCATCGAGGCATTCGCGGCAGAGCTCGAAGCACTTGTCTCCAACGCGCTTGACGGCGACGCCATCGGCGAAGAGCCCCACTTCCTTCATTTCCACCGGGCGTCCGGCGGCGATGGAGCGGCGCATGTCATCCGAGTCGACAGGTTCGACACCGATGACCTTCACTTCGGGGCGCAGCTGCTTGATGTACACGGCGACACCGGCGGCAAGTCCGCCGCCGCCAATGGGCACGAAGACAGCGTCAAGGGGACCGGGATTCTGGCGCAGAATTTCCATGCCGATCGTTCCCTGCCCGGCAATGACGTCCTCGTCATCGAAGGGCGGAATAAACACAGCGCCAGTTTCCTCAATCAGCTCTCTCGTCTTCTTCATGCAGTCGCTGAAGGATTCGCCGGAAAGGACAACCTGACCGCCGAGACGGCGCACAGCGGAGACCTTGATGGCCGGGCTCGTTTCGGGCATCACGATGGTCGCCTCACAGCCGAGCTTCGCAGCGGAAAGAGCCACGCCCTGGGCGTGGTTGCCGGCAGAGGCGGCAATAACGCCGCGGCTCAGTTCCTCTCGGGAAAGCTGCACCATCTTGTTGTAGGCGCCGCGAATCTTGAAGGAGAAAACGGGCTGGGTGTCTTCGCGCTTGAGCAGTACCTTGTTGCCCAGACGCCTGGAGAGCGTTACGGCCGGTTCAAGGGCCGTCTCCACAGCCACGTCATAGACGCGGCTGAGCAGGATGCGTTTAAGATAATCATTGGTCGGCATGGAAAAAAACCTCTTTAAAAATTAGGCAGAGCCAGCCGCCCGTGGCGGAATGGCGTCGTGATCTGCCTGAGTTCCTGCTTTTATGCCGTTTCTTCCGCTTTGTGAATGCCTGAAAAAGGCAGTATTCCGGGGAATCTGCGCTCAATAAGCTGAAGTATCACATGAAGAATTCGGAAGACCATCTGCCGTATGGGATCCCGGCCGCCGTAAATGATGCATTTTAGCCGCAGATAGCATTATAATATAACTAATTCTGCATATGCTTTATAAATAATATTAGATATATTTGATATAATTTCGCGGATTTCAGGCTGCTCTCACCTCTCAGCACGCTCCTTTCCCCTGCGGAGCAGAAGACTGACCGGCCGGATCGTTGCCAGGCTGTTTACCGGCGCTATTTCAGAAACGTATCCCGCAGTTTTCTTGGCAGATACGTAATTCCCCGGCCGATTCTGAAGGATCTGGAATTCACCAGCGCGCTGTTGACAGATATCAGATTATCGCGCTCAGCCGCGAGGAAGCTGTTTTCTTCAGCGTATTTTTCATTCTTTTCGGTTAATTTTTCTTTTTCAGCGGTCAGCCCGGCGTAGCTACGCTTTAATTCATTTATTTTATCAAGCAGGTCATGCGTCAGATCTTTTTCCATTATTTCACGCATTCTGTTATAACTGTTACTGTTATACCAGAATTCCTTATTCTGCGACGCGACTCCGAACTTTTTAAACCATGTGTTCCGCAACGCATCATAGAGGCAGCAGTAACTGTCCCCGGTCAGCGTATCCAGATGCCAGAGCGAAAAATTAAGAACATAATTTATGAAGTCACGGCGGAATCTGTCATACAGCCCTTTGTTCCGTAAAAACGTCTCAATAGCCTCAAGCGCACACAGGAAATTGTCCCACGACTTTTCCCGTGAGTTTGATATAGAGTTTGTGTCCCCTGTTCTATGATGCACAAGCACTTCATCAAGGACGGAGATTCGTTTCGCCATCAGCACTATCGCGCAGACAAAAAACAGGTCATTGGTTGAGCTGAGCTCCTGGAAACGCAGATTCACTTCATCCAGAAACTTTTTGCGGTACATCTTGTCCCAGGGCCACCAGACAAACACCTCAAAAAAATTTTTCCTGATATCTATACTCGCGAAAACTTCCTGAGGTGGCAGATATTCCCGGCGCACGGACCAGGACGCATCCGATCTCTCCCCTGTCGCGCAATCGAACAGATCTGACCGGCACACAAGGACATCAGTATTATCCGTTTCAGCCCTGGAGTACATTTTCTCAACCATTGAAGTCTCAAAAATATCATCGCAGTCCAGAAATAACAGATATTTCCCTCCTGCCACGCTCATGCCGTAATTCCGCGCCGCCCCGGCGCCCCTGTTCTCCTGATGGAGCACGGTCACCCTTTTATCCGCGGCTTCATATTCCTTCAGTATCGCAAGGGAATCATCGCAGGAACCATCGTCAACAAAGATGAACTCAATGTCCCTGTACGACTGATTCACGATACTATCGAGACTCTTACGCAGATACGCAACTGCGTTGTATACCGGAACGATGATGGATATTTCTGACATAGTTTAACCTGTGCCGCCCCCGGATAAGAGATAACGTCCGTGTTCTTTTCCTTCCGGACAGACTCCTCAGACAATATACAGTCTGCTCTCCCCGTGTCCGATGACTTCGCCGATCTCGCAGTCCAGGTCACCGCCCTCCCTGAGGAAGGCCCGCACATCGCCGAGCTTTTCCGGAGGCACGGCCAGAAGGAGGCCGCCTGACGTCTGGGCGTCAAAGATGATATTCAGAAGATCGTCATCCTCATGCTGCCGATCCCAGATCGTGCTGCAGGCAGCGAATTTGCGGTTGCGGATGGAGCCCGCCGGAACGAGTCCGTCGCCCGCGTAGTCGGAAACGCGGGGAAGGACGGGCAGTCTGTCCGCGAAGATCCGTATGGACACGTCCGAGGCGCGGGCCACCTCGAGGGCGTGACCGCCGAGACCGAAGCCGGTAACGTCCGTAGCTCCGGTCAGGTGAAAGCGCTGTATGGCGGATCCTGCCACGCTGTTCAGCCGGCCGGCCCAGCGGATGATGTCTGCCTCGGCTTCCCCTGCTCCTTCCCATCCGGCCTTGACGGCAGTGGCCAGGATACCGATGCCGAGGGGCTTCGTGAGGATGAGGCGCATGCCCGGACGGAAACCGTCGTTGGTGGCGACGCATTCCGGATCAATGACGCCGGTGACAGAGAGACCGAATTTCATGTCGTCGTCGCTGACCGTGTGCCCGCCCGCGCTCACGCAGCCGCACTCGATCATGGCGTCAAAAGCCCCGCGCAGCACGTCCGCCAGTACCTGGGGCTTTTCCTCGGCCAGGTCCTCGGGGAAGCAGGCAACGCTCATGGCACTCCATGGCGTCCCGCCCATGGCGAAGATATCCGAAAGCGCGTTGCAGGCAGCGATGCGCCCGAAAGGAAAAGGTTCATTGACGATGGGCGCAAGGATATCCACAGACTGCACCAGGGCTTTTCCCTGAGGCACGGTAAGAACGGCAGCGTCCTCGTTGCAGGCATGGCCCGCCAGGAGGCGCCGCTCAAGATCCGGCGGCAACGGACGCTGCGCCAGCGCAAGGAGATGCTCCAGAGCCCCCGGAGCGAGTTTGGCAGCTCAGCCGGCCGCCTTTGCGCGTTCCATGAGTCCTGGCATGATTTCTCCTTACCCGGATCCGGCGGATCCGTCTGTCTTTCCTGTGATTCTGTTTTTTTATATCCCATGGGGGGAACAGGGACAAGCTTCCGCGCCGCCTTGCGGGCCGGGCGGGGCATGGGGTATCCTTGGCGGCGCAAGGATTTTTCCCTCCAAGGAGTATACATGCCTCTTCTGACTCTTCAGAATGTCAGCCTCAGTCTCGGCGGCAAGGAGCTGCTCGAACACGCGGATTTCGGCGTCAGCCAGGGCGAGCGCGTCTGTCTCGTCGGCCGCAACGGCGTAGGCAAGTCGAGCCTTCTTTCCCTGATGGCCGGCGCCATCAGTCCCGATGACGGCCAGGTAACCTACGAACAGGGGTGCCGCTTCGGCTACATGCCCCAGGACGTTCCCACACAGTGGAGCGGGCCGGTCTTCTGCGTCGCCGCATCCGGGATGGGTGAGGAAGGCAGAAAACTGGCGGCAGCCCATCTGGCCTCCTCGGGCAGGGGAGAGAAGCTCCCTGCAGAAGAGAGGAAGAAGGCGGAGGAGTATCTCGAAAGCGGCGAGGGCTGGGAAAGGTACGGCGATGTGCTCGCCGTGGTGAACAGCCTCAGTCTCGATCCCAAAGCCGATTTCAGCACGCTCTCCGGCGGAAGCAAGCGCAGGGTGGCCCTGGCAAGGGCCCTTCTCGCCTCGAATGATCTCCTCCTCGACGAACCCACCAACCACCTCGATATCAAAACTATCACCTGGCTTGAGGACTTCCTCATCAAGCGCGCCCGCACGCTGGTCTTCATCAGCCACGACCGCGCCTTCGCCCGCGATCTGGCCACGCGCGTCGTGGAAATAGACCGCTGCCACCTTTACAGTTACGACTGCGGCTTTGACAACTATCTGCCCCGCCGCGATCTGCGCCTCGAAAACGAGGAGAAGGAAAACGCAGCCTTCGACAAGAAGCTGGCCCAGGAGGAAATCTGGATCCGCAAGGGCATCAAGGCCCGCCGCACCCGGAACATGGGACGCGTGCGCGATCTCATTGCCATGCGTGAGGAGCGCGCCCAGCGGAGAAAGCGCATCGGCAGCGTGCACATGGAGGCCCAGGAAGCAGAGAAATCGGGCAAACTGGTCATGGAAGCCGTGAATCTCGGCTTCACCTACCCGGACGGCTATGAGGTCTTCCACGATTTTTCCGCCATTATCCAGCGCGGAGACCGCATCGGCATCATCGGCGACAACGGCACGGGCAAGACCACGCTTCTGCGCGTGCTTCTCGGAGAGCTCCAGCCCACCTCAGGCACCCTAAAGAGAGGAACCAACCTCGAGATCAGCTATTTCGACCAGCTCCGGGAAACGCTCGATCCCAACGCCACCATCATGGACAGCGTGGCCAACGGCAGCGACGTGGTGACCATCAACGGGAAGAAACGCCACGTGGCGGGCTACCTCACCGACTTTCTCTTCGCTCCCGGACGGCTTCGCGTTCCCGTGCACACGCTTTCCGGCGGAGAAAAGAACAGGCTGCTCCTGGCCCGCCTGTTCACGAAGCCTTCCAACCTGCTCGTCATGGACGAACCCACCAACGATCTCGACATGGAGACGCTGGAACTGCTCGAGGAGCTCCTCGCGGAATACACGGGCACCGTCATCATGGTGAGCCATGACCGCGCCTTTCTGGACGACCTCGCCACCTCTACCTTCGCTCTCGAGGGCGACAGGCTGATCCACGAATACGTGGGCGGCTACACGGACTGGCTGCGCCAGCGCCCCGAGCCGAAAGAGAAGACACAGAAGGCACCCAGGCCCCAGCCGAAGCCGGACGCCGCAAAGGGCAGGAAACTGACGTTCAAGGAACAGCGCGAGCAGAAGATGCTGCAGGAGGAGCTCGACGGCATGCCCGCCAGAAGCGAGGCCCTGGAAAAGGAGCAGGCGGAACTCGAGCAGAGGCTCGCCGATCCGGATCTTTTTCAGCGGGATCCCGAGCTCTTCAACGCTACGACGAAACGCATGCCCGAACTTGAACAGGAACAGAACGCCCTTCTCGAGCGCTGGGAGGCCGTAGAGGCCCGTCTGAAGGAACTTGCTGATATCACAAAAAAAGTCTAGAAACATCCGTTGCGCGGAGCGCGCCACCCCCCTGACAGAAGCGCTCCGCCTTTCCCCCCACCAGAGCACCGATAGCCCAGTCCTTCAACAGCGGTGTCCAGAACCCGCTTCAACCCGGCACGCATTCCCCCCCGCGGCGGCCGTTTCCCCCGTTTGTGAGTCTTTTTATGTCGGAAGAATCGCACCCTCTTGATATTGAGGCGTGCCTTCAGACGCTGCACCGGATTGTTGTGTCCCTGACGCCCAACAAATCCTTCCGTCAGGTGCTGAGGGAACTCCTCTCTGCTCTCGCAGAAACCATGCATTTCCAGCGCCCGCATATCATCGTGCAGGATCCCGAAAGCGGTAACCTCCGCCTTTCCATGGCCTATGGCGATGCCGAGGCGCCGGAAGCGTCCTACGAACCAGGCACGGGCATCACCGGCCAGGTTTTCCAGTCCAACAAAGCTATCATTGTCCCGTGCATGAGCCAGCACCCGGACTTCGAGAACAAGCTCTTCGGCCGATCCCCCGAGGAAATGCAGCGTCTCGCCTTCATCTGCGTCCCCGTGCATTCCGGGGCCAGCGAGGAGGACGGCGCCATCGGCGTTCTCTCCGCGGACACACCGCGGGCACCGGAGTCTGAGCTCTCCAACCGCTGCCTCTTTCTCGAGACCGTGGCCGCCCTTGTGGGCACGCAGGTCGCCTGGCTGCAGGAAGATCTGGCGCGCCAGCATTTCCGCCACATCACGGAACAGGCTGAGACGCGCATCACTTCTGGCTCCATCATCGCCCATTCAAAAAGCATGCTCCACGTGCTGCATCAGGTGCATCAGGTGGGATCGAGCCACGCCATCGTCCTGCTCCGCGGCGAGTCGGGCGTGGGCAAGGAACTGATGGCCCAGGCCCTGCACGAGGCAAGCCCGAGAAAAGACAAGCCGCTTATCAAGATTAACTGCGCGGCCCTGCCCTCCGAGCTTATCGAGGGTGAGCTCTTCGGCTGGCAGAAGGGCGCTTTCACAGGCGCATTCCAGAACCACAAAGGTGTCTTCCAGCAGGCCGACAAGGGCACGCTCTTTCTCGACGAAATAGGCGATCTCTCCCTGTCCGCCCAGGCAAAACTCCTGCGCGTCCTGCAGGACGGCGTTGTGCAGCCGCTCGGCACGGAAAAGAGCATCGCCGTGGATGTGCGCATCATCTGCGCTACCAACAGGCATCTTGAAAAATGCGTGGAGGCCGGCACTTTCCGCAAGGACCTCTATTACCGCATCAATATCTTCCCCATATTCATCCCTCCGCTGCGCGACCGCACCGACGACATCATCCCCCTGGCCAACTATTACCTGAAAAAATACGCCGAGGAATACAAGCGGCCGGTATCGCGCATCTCGACGCCGGCCATGGATCTCCTCACGGGCTACAAGTGGCCGGGCAATATCCGTGAGCTCAGAAACACCATGGAGCGCGCCGTCCTCGTCTGCGACGAGGAGGCCATACGTGCCTATCACCTGCCCACGGACATGCAGAAGAGCGGCCAGGCCAACACACTGCGCGAACACGGCGCCGGATTCACGGAAACCGTGGAGCGCCTCGAAAAGGATCTCATCGTCGATGCCCTGCGCAACGCCCAGGGCAATATCCATCAGTCGGCCAGAGACATCGGGCTGACATACCGCATCATCTATTACAAAATCAAAAAGTACGGCATCAACTACCACGACTTCCTTCCCTCCCCTTCCAAAGGCGGCAGGAAGGAATAAGGGAACCGGCAGGAGGGAGCTCTGAACAGGGCTCCCTCTTTTTGTATGTGTGCTGTCTGCTCCTCTGCCTGCTGAAACTTCCGGACATATCGGCCCCCCTGCCTGTTTCCGCAGTCTCCTCCGTTTCTGCCTGCCTTATGGGTCCCTGCCCGTCAGGCAGGAGTTCTGCCCGCACCTTCCCTTCTTACGGCCTGCTCCGGTATCCGGCTGTGGCTTTTTCCTGTCAGGCCGGTTTCAAGGCTTTCACCACAGAACGCGCCCCGCCTGGGCACAGCCGGAGCGGCGAAACAAAAATGTTCCTCTGTTTTTTTCGTACTGCCTTTTCTCCGGAACGTTTTTGTATCTGATTTCAGCCGCATGTCCGTCCCGTCAGTCCCTGTTCCGCTCCGTAAGGCCTGTATTTTCCCCTCTTCCCGTATCCCTGCCCGGTTCCCGGGCTTTGTATCTACAAATTTGTACCACATCACGGGCTATTCACAAATTTGTATCACAATTGAAGAGCCCTGAACGGGAAATTTTTCAGGAAAGCCATGAATTCAGACGGTTAACTCCCGTTCCTGCTCTGGCATGATGCATGCATATGGGAAAGTGACAGAGCATGAAACTGTCCCGGCGCATGGAGAAGCCGGAGTGCTTTATAAGGAGAAGGAGTTTATCATGGATTTCACGTCGTACTTCAGACGCAACAGAAAGTGGGTCATCGCCCTGCTGGCTCTGGCCGCAGTGCTCACCGTTCCCTGTCTCGCCGAGGCCGCTGAAAAGGCCCCCGAATACACACCCAAGAGAGCCGTTGACACGGTCTGGACCATGGTCGGCGCCATGCTGGTCATGTTCATGCAGCCCGGCTTCGCCCTCGTCGAATGCGGTCTGACCCGCGCCAAGAACGCGGCCAACATCACAATGAAAAACTTCGCCGACTTCGGTGTCGGCGCCATCTGCTTCTTCGTGCTGGGCTTCGGCCTCATGTTCGGTGACTCCCTGAGCGGCATCATCGGCACGAACCTGTTCTGCCTCAGCGTCAACGATCCCACCACTGACGACGGCATGTGGACCCTCACGTTCTTCTTCTTCCAGAGCGTGTTCTGCGCCACTTCCGCCACCATTGTTTCGGGCGGCATCGCCGAACGCATGAAGTTCTCGGGCTACCTGCTCGTCAGCATGCTGGTCTCCCTTGTCGTCTACCCCATCAGCGGCCACTGGGCCTGGAACGGCCTGTTCGGTTCCGGTGGCTGGCTCGGCAACCTCGGCTTCATTGACTTCGCCGGTTCCTCCGTTGTGCATTCCGTGGGCGGCGCCATCGCTCTCGCCGGCGCCATCGTTCTCGGACCCCGTATCGGCAAGTACTCCAAGGACGGCAAGGCCCGCGCCATTCTAGGCCACAACCTCCCCATGGCCGGTCTCGGCGTCTTCATCCTCTGGTTTGCCTGGTTCGGTTTCAACTGCGGCTCCACTACGGCTGCTGACATGACCCTCGGCATCATCGCAGTCAACACCAACCTCGCCGCCTGCGCCGCCTTCTGCACCTCCATGCTCACCGTGTGGTGCAAAACTGGCAAGCCTGACCCGTCCATGTGCTTCAACGGCGTCCTCGCCGGCCTCGTGGGCATCACCGCCGGCTGCGCCGAAGTTTCCCCTGTGGGCGCTATCTGCATCGGCGCCATCTGCGGCTTCGTGGTTGTCTGCTCCGTCTTCTTCATTGACCAGAAGCTCCACATCGACGACCCCTGCGGCGCCGCTTCTGTCCACGGCGTGTGCGGCTTCCTCGGCAGCACCCTGGTTGGTTTCTTCGCGGCTCCCGGTTACGGCACCTGCACCGGCCTCCTCTATGGCGGCGGCTTCCATCCTCTCGCCATCCAGCTTCTCGGAGCCGCCTGCTACGTTGCCTGGGCTTTCATCTGCGGCCTGATTATCTTCAAGATTGTCGACGCCATCATGGGCATCCGTCCCACGCCTGAAGAAGAACTCAAGGGCATGGATATCACCGAGCACGGCGCCGACGCTTACTCCGGCTTCCAGATTTTCACGAACGAATAAGCCCTTATCTCCTTCCCATCTCCGGCGGGACTCCCGCGAGGGGGTCCCTGACGGAGGGGAGCGGACGAATCCTGAAGAAAATTTTTTACCAGCAAAAGGAATAGCACCATGAAGATGGTAATTGCCTATATCAGACCCGAACAGCTGCAGAGGGTCAAGCAAGAGCTCTACAAGAGAGAGCTGTACTCCATGTCCATCACCAACATTCTGGGCGCCGGCAGGCAGGGCGGTTACGCCACCCAGTACCGCGGCGTTACCACCCAGGTTAACCTGCTGAAAAAGCTGCGTATCGAAATCTGCGTGACCGATGACAAGCTCGACATGGTCTTCGAAGCCATTACCGAAGGCGCCCGCACGGGAAGACAGGGCGACGGCGTCATCTTCGCCTGCGATACGGTAAGGGGCGAGCGAATCCGCACAGGCGAAAGCCTCTAAATTCCCAGATTACCAGGAACCAGATCCTCCACCAGGGCCGTCCGCGAAAGCGGGCGGCCTCTTTCTGTCCCGGGAAAGGAGAAGGCCCGCCGTCATTTTCTGACAGCGGGCCTTCTCCTTTTCTCTTTTCTTCTGTTCCTAGCCAGTAACGTCCTTCACGGCGGCATCATGCCCTGCCGCTCCGGGTTCCGCGGTGCCGGACAGAGGTTCACTGCCGTCCTGCGCGGGCTCAGATTCCTGCGCGCTGGCGGAAGCGCCCATGAGAAGACTCTTCGACAGGCGTTCCTTGCCGGCCTTCAGCCGTTGGGCGGAGGCAGCATACTCGGCCAGGATATCGGCCAGGGTGATGGAATTCATGACGTTTTCAGCCGCGTCCTGCACCTTCTCATAGGCGTGACGCAGGGCGTACTGGATATTGAAGCCGATATTGCAGATGGGATTGATATGCGTGTCGAGGTGCAGCAGACGCTTGCCGCCCTCCACGGCGCGGTAAATTTCCAGCAGGGAGATGGCGCCGGGATCCCTTGCGAGCTTCGGGCGCGGACGGCCGCGAACGCTCTGCACGAGACCAGCAGTACGCAGTTTCATCAGGATCTGCCGCACAAAGCTGGGATTCGACTTCAGGCTTTTGGCGATGGCCTGGCTCGAAAGATCCATATTCGGATTCAGATGGATGAAAATCATGATGTGAACGGCGTCGCTCAGTTTCGTAGAGTATTTCATAGTCATGCACCCCTCCCGGAAAAAATAACCGCCCTGCGCCTCATGGGCAAGATGCTGACCACATTTCCCTCATCACGGGCTCTGCCGTCCTGGCCCGCGCCGGGTGCGCCTGCCCCATTCCGGGGCAGGGGCTCAGCGCCAGGCGCATATTCTTCTAGATGATTATCTTCGCGCCGAGAAGCCTGGCGAATTCGGCAATGAGGGCAGCATGGGCGGGCCACGCAGCGGCCGTCACAAACTGACCGTCCGTCACGGCGTCACTAAACGTGGCGTTGGCGTCCCGCCAGATGCCGCCGGCCATTTCAACATCGGGCTTCAGAGCCGGATAGGCCGTGCAGGTGAGCCCCTTCACGAGACCGGCGGTAATGAGAAGCTGCGGTCCGTGGCAGATAGCGGCAATGGGCTTGCCCGCCGCCGCGAACTCCTTCACGATCTCGACCACGCGCGCGTTGAGGCGCAGGTACTCCGGAGCGCGGCCGCCGGGAATGTACAGCCCTTCGTAGCCGCTGACACTGACCCTGTCGAAATCGGCGTTGACGCCGAAGTTGTGGCCGCGTTTTTCCGAATAGGTCTGATCGCCCTCGAAATCATGAATGGCGGTGCGCACGAAGTCGCCGTCTTTCTTGCCCGGACACACGGCGTCAACCCTGTAGCCCAGCATTTCAAGCATCTGGAAGGGCACCATGACTTCGTACTCTTCCACATAGTCACCGACGAGTTCCAGTATTTTCTTCATAATCATCTCCGCGGGTCATGACCCGCCAGGGCCGGGGGGGGGAAGCCGGTTAGCGCGCCGGTATACCGCACCCGCGTCCGGCCGGCGCTCCGGGCACGGGAGGCGTTTCCCCGATGGGAGAAAACGCCGTCTGGGTCGTCATTAGAATACACAGGCTCACAGGGCGTCAAGAACGGCCAGATTTGACAGACAGACCTCCGGGATACCGGAAAATACCCCCGCTTCCCGTTGACCGCCGGGTGTTAATTGTTATTTTCATTTTAACTTCAATACCGGAAAAAGACCAAAAAGCAAAGGAGGCCATCATGGCTTTTGAAGATTACACAACTCACCCCTTCACAAAATTCGACAAGGACTGGGCTCTGCTCACGGCCGGCACCATGAACGATTTCAACTCAATGACCATCAGCTGGGGCGGCATGGGCACCATGTGGTCCGCGCCCGTGGCCTTTCTCGTTGTGAAGCCGAGCCGCTACACGTCCGACTTTCTCAGGCGTCACGACGAAATCACGCTGAGCTGGTATCCCCGCTCCGAACGCAAAGCCCTCGGCATCTTCGGCACGCAGTCCGGACGCGACACGGACAAAGTGAAGGAAACGGGATTCACGCCCGTGGAGATCGAGGGCGCCGTCACCTACAGGGAAGCTGAGGAAACCCTGGTCTGCCGGAAGCTCTTCATGCAACAGCTCGATATTGACCTTGTTCCCCAGGAAATCAGAAACACCTTCTACCTCCCCGGTACGAAGGAAGGCTTCATGCATCAGCTCGTCATCGCCCGCGTTCTCTCCATACACACAAAGTAGGCTCCCGGGCCAGTCCGCCGCTGTCACGCGCGCCGGAGGAGAGACGTCTCACGCCCTCCTCCGGCGCTTTTTTCTACTCACTCCATGGCTCAGAGAAATGACACCTTTTCTTCCCGGAACAGTGATGCCATTGACTTGGAACCACTTCAGGATATTCTATCCTAAGCCCGAAGTGGGCCTTCACCTTCACTTTTCAGCCGACCATGGAGGTTTTCATGAAAAAGGTACTGATGCTTCTCGCGGCCGTCTCCCTCTTAAGCTGGAGCGTTTCCCCGTGCTCTGCCAAAGAGTCAAAAGATCTCGCGAAGACCTATTCCCAGTGGCTCCCCAAATACGAGTACAAACTGAAGGACGCCATCGAAGTCAAGGGACGCCAGGGCATCGCCTCAGACGGCGAGTTCTACTACGTGAGCAACAGCAAGGCCCTGTACAAGTACGACAAGACCGGAAAGCTCATCGCCAGCAACGAGAATCCCTTTGAAGGCTACGCCATCCCGTCCAACCACATCGGCGACATCGACGTCTTCAACGGGGAAATTTTCGTCAGCGCCGAAAACTTCATGGACGGCGTGGGCAAGGACATCCAGATTGCCATTCATGACGCCAAGACCCTGAAATTCAAGCGCACTTTCAAGTTCGAGCCGTCTTCAGGACAGGAAGAGGTTTCCGGTATCTGCGTTGACCGCGACAAGCGCACAGTGTGGATGTGCTCCTGGGTCGGCGAGAACAGCGGCCGCTACCTCTACGAGTACAGCCTGGATACCGGCAAGTACCTGCGCAAGGTGCACCTCTTCCCCGTTCCGCAGTGGGTGCAGGGCGTCTTCTACTACAAGGGCGCTCTCTACGTGACGGCCGATGACGGAGAGGCCGATTTCGATGAACCCGACCACATCTACCGCATCAACGTGTCCGACGGCACCAGCGCCATGGTAACCCTCGAGAAGTCCCTGACCGAAGTGAAGAAGCAGGGCGAAATCGAAGGACTGTGCGTTGACCCCAAGACCGATGAAATGCTCGTCCTCTACAACCGCGGCGCGCGCATCATCCTCGGCATGGGCAAGGGCTTCTACCCCGGCTACGATCACGAAATTCACGAAGTGTACCGCTACAGGATGACCGAACTGAAGCTGAAGTAAGCTTTCCGGCCTGAACGGTTTTTCACGGACCGCTTCCCTTTGTGGGAGGCGGTCTTTTTTTTTGCGCCCGGTAAAAACGCTTCAGCTTCCGGAGCATGCGGCAGAAAGAACCTCTCTCCGGCCCCCATCCGCCGGAGAGGGAATGGCAGACAAAAAAGTCCGGCCAGCGCTCACGCCGGCCGGACCCGAATGTCGTTATGGAGTAGCCTTAGGCCGCTTCAGTCTGAGCCGGTTCAGGCGGGAGCTTGCCGCGCAGGTCGTGGTCGGTCATGGTGGCCACGGAAGAGTCGGACCAGACGTTCACGCAGGTCTCAATCATGTCGATGATGGCGTAGATGGGCAGAATGGCACCCATCAGGTCAACCGGCACATTCATGGAGCTCATGAGCGAGAGCGTCAGGAAGTAGCAGCCCATGGGCACGCCGGCATTGCCGACAGCGGCGAGCACGGCCACGAACAGCCAGACAATCATGGTACCCGTGGTAATGACGATACCCGCGTTCTGCATGAGGAACAGGGAGGTCACCAGGATGAAGGCGGCGCAGCCGTTCATGTTAATGGTCGTGCAGATGGGAAGCACAAAGCGGGTCACGCGGTGATCAAGCCTGAGATTTTCCTCAGCTGAGGCCAGGGTCACAGGCAGCGTGCCGGCAGAACTCTTGGAGAAGAAGGCCACGGCAAGGGCCGGAGACATGCCGCGGAAAACACGCAGGGGATTCACGCCGCGGGCGAGCAGGAAAAGCGGAATGACCACGAAGAACTGCAGCAGGTTGCCGCCGATGATGACTGCGGTGTACTGACCGAGGGCGCCCACAATGACGCCGGCCTGGATCTGGCTCACAAGCTGTCCCGTGAAGGCCATGATGCCCACGGGCAGGATGAAAAGCAGCGCGCGGATGAGCGTGAAGAGCAGATCCTGCATGCCGTTGATGCATTTCAGAAGGACATCACGGTTGGGCGTCTTCGGCATGAACGCGAGGCCAAGACCGGCGGCCGCAGCGATGATGAGCACGGAGAGCACATTGCCTGACACGAAGGGCTGCAGAATGTTATTGGGAATGACCGACAGAAAATGGTCATAATAGGAAAGATACGCCAGCTTCTGCGGCACGGACGCTCCGGCAACAGAAGGCACGTTGGAAGGAGCGATGATGATGAAAAGACACAGGGCCACGGCCGCGGCGACGATGGTGGTCGCCAGCGTATAGATGATGGTGTGGGCAAAGATTCTGCCTGTTTCGCGGCGCGCTCCCAGCGACGACAGCGTGGTGATCACGGCGAGCGCGATGACGGGCACGGCTACAAACTGGAAGAGGCGCGTGAACACGGTGGCGATGAAGCCAAAGAGCTCATTGATGGACTGGCTGCCGAAGCTGCCGAGCCAGGCGCCGATGAGCATGGCTCCGAACCAGATCACGACCCTGCGCAGATTTTTATGTTTTGCACTGTTGTTCAGTGATTTGACGGTTTCTTCCTCTACCCGGGTGGAGTACTTACCCATAATATTTCATCCCTCTCTTCTTTCTGTCCGTCCTGCGCTTCTCTGACGGGAACCGTGGCGGGCTGTCTCTTGAAAGATAACTATATATGTTCTTCTTCCCCGTATGTCCACAGTGCCGGAACAATCCTGTATCCGGGAAAGCCCGTACGTTCAGGGGAACGGGACGTCCTAGCGCAGTCTGTAGTCAAATGGCAGCAGCACCAGCGTCCGCACAGCGCGCCCTTTGCTGCGGCCAGGCGTGAAGCGCATGGCTCCCGCGGCCTTCAGGGCGGATTTCTCGAACACGCCGGCCGGCTGCGTACTCTGCACCGCGCACTGTGTGGGCTTCCCCTCCGTGTCCACGATCAGCGTACAGTCACGCACAGAGAAAAAATCAGGAAGCCGCCAATGGACTTGAGGGAGAAGGCGACGGTGAGCCCCATGGGCATAAGGCAGGCGTAATAAATCTGGCGGACGGGAATACCGGCCTCAGCGGAACGGCGCTGGCCGATGATGACCTGTATTTCCTTGGAAAATAAAAAAACAAAAAGGAGGAGGCCTGCCGCGGTACACGCATGAGCCTGAGGTCGAGGCTGTCAACGGCAAGGAGGCTCCCCCAGACAAGGGAAAGCCCTTCCGTGCACGCTCCCGGCATAAGCCCGAGGATCATCACGGCGAGGCCCATGACAAAGGAAAAAATGACGCCCATGGCGGTAATCCGGGCTGAAGCCCGGCCGCTCTGCCAGGAATCCGACAATGGCAGCCGCGGGAAGGCTCGCAATGACACCGCCGGCAAAGGGACAGCCCCGCATGAGGGACAGGAGAGCGCCGGCGAACGCCGCGTGCGATATGCTCATGCCAGATAACGTCCGGAAACCTGGGACTTCAAGCAGCCCCGCGGCCTCACAGGTCTCAAGGAATTCACCGTGACCATTCAGGGCACAAAGCTTCGTCTGGCCGTGGTGCACAGGGCCAAACGCTTCACAAAAGTCTGCGGCGAAGCCCGGGCAGGAAAATCGCCCTATCATTTCATTGAATTTATGGCCTGCCCCGGCGGCTGTGTCTGCGGCGGCGGACAGCCGCTCATGCCTCCCCTGATGGAAGAGGCAGAAAGCAGAGCTAACAGCCTTTATGCCAAACTGCGCCGGCGTCTCTCCGCCATTGAAAACGATTAGGAGAATACAATGTCGTTCATTTGCAGCACAAGACGTGGTTTTCTCAGGCTTCCTGCATCCTGGACGGCGGTCTCCTGCTGGGCGTTCGCCTGAACAGCAAAGCCTACGCCGCGGCCAAAGGTATAAAGGACTACATGACTGACCGCATCAACTCAGTTTATGGCCAGGATAGCCAATTCCCTCACAGGGCCGCCCAGGACAATGAACAGGTCAGGTCATGTATGACAGCTGGCTTGGCAGTCCGCTGGGTGAAAAGTCAGAAGAGCTGATGCATACAAAGTGGTATGACAAATCAGCCCATATAAAGGATCTCATCGAACAGAAAGTCTATCCGAACCCTGTTCAGAAAACCTTCAGTGTAAGGCGAAAGTATAGTTAACCCCTTAAACGAACGAAAACTGACCCCCTGATGGGGGGGCAGGATAAGGGGGTTAACTCATGACCGTAAACAGGGCACAACATGGAA
>ERZ773224.1571-NODE-1571-length-27442-cov-26.793187_pt1 | contig 27442 bp, 27 predicted proteins | sample MGYA00580526_ERZ773224 | MGnify/ENA primary metagenome ERZ773224 (study PRJEB29015, sample SAMEA2737743) | human gut metagenome | biome: human gut; feature: human-associated habitat; material: faeces | place: China | collected 2012 ... | reverse complement strand
CATCGGCTTCGTCTCCGGCGGCGCGTCATATTACCAGCGCAAGCGCCTGCGGGAGCTGACGGACGTGACGAAGGACTTCTATCCCGGCTGGGACGGCGAACGCTACGCGCGGCTCGTCCGGCAGTTTTCGCTGGACGAGCGCAAGCGCGTGTGCGAGCTGTCCGAGGGCATGAAGGTCAAGTACCAGCTGGCCGTTGCAATGTCGCACAAGGCAGAGCTGCTGATTCTCGACGAGCCGACGTCCGGCCTCGACCCCGTCTCGCGCGACGAGCTGCTGGACACGTTCCTGACGCTCTGCGAGCAGGAGGGCGTGTCGATCCTCTTCTCCACGCACATCACGTCCGACCTCGATGCCTGTGCCGACACGATCACCTACATCCAGTCTGGCCGTGTCGCCGTCAGCGGAAAGAAGCAGGCGCTGACCGGCGCGTATCTGTCCGTACAGGGGCCGGACGCCGCCTGCGGCGCGGCACTGCGCGCAAGGCTCATCGGCGCGCGCAGCCACAAGGGCGAGCTGGATGCGCTCATCCGCGCGGAGGATGCAGGACTTGCCGCCGGGCTTGCGGTCAGCCCGGCAAATCTGGAACAGATCATGGTCCATCTGGAACGGGAGGCGGAAACATGAAGCTGCTGATCAAAAAGGAATGGAAGCTGACCGTCACGCCGGTGCCGCTGCTGTTTTTGCTGCTGAGCGCGCTGGTGCTCGTGCCGAGCTATCCGTATTACGTGACGTTTTTCTATAATTCCCTCGGCATTTTCCTCATGCTGCAGGCCGCCCGCGAGAACCGGGACGTGTATTACATGGCGCTGCTGCCGCTCACGAAGCGCGATCTGGTCCGGGCGCGGTTTTCGACCATCGTGACGCTCCAGCTTCTGCAGGCGCTCGTCTGCGTTCCGTTCATGCTCCTCCGCAGGGGCTATGCGGAGATCAATAACCCGGTCGGCATCGAGGCAAATCCGGCCTTCCTCGGCTTCGGCTTCATGCTGATGGGTCTGTTTGATCTGGTGTTTCTGCCGATGCACTACAAAAACGGCTACGATCTCGGCAAGCCGTTTGTCATTTCCAGCATCGTGCTGTTCTTCGCCATCGTGCTGCTGGAGGCGCTCGACCACATCGTCCCGTACATGAAAACCGTCTGCGAAAGCTACGCCTCCGCAGACCTCGTCCGCCAGCTGCCCGTTCTGCTCGGCGGCATGGCCGTCTACGCGCTGGAGGTCTGGCTCGCCTACCGGAAATCCGCCGCCCGGTTCGAAAAGGTCGATTTGTAAGCCTAGGGTGTATCTGAAAACTCATGATGTGACCGGCAGCGAGGGATTTTTGCGTTGCGCAAGACATTTTTTCGCAGGAATACTGACGTATTTCAAGGAAAAATGACGCGGCGCACCGCAAAAAGGCCCGCTGTCCGGGTGCGTTGGGAGTTTTCAGATACACCCTAGGTATTGTGCGCACGGGGCTGTCTCAAACATCCTTTTGAGACAGCCCCGTTTTTGCGTCAGCAGCTGCCGGAACAAACCGTTCCAGCAGATAATCACACTCGTCGCAGCACCATTCAGGTTCGTTTTTCTCCAAACAGCTTCTTCGATCCTCACAGCGCCTGCAAACCGCTGGCAAAGGTGATACTTCTATATACTCCATTTCACACGCTCCATATTTGGCTGTATTAAATTTATTATATTTGGTAATACCAAATATGTCAACACATCCTTTTCGTATAATCAAACCGGAAGCGGGGGGTGTTGGCCTGAAAACGAGGAAACTGGAGCTTGGCACAAAAAATCTTGTCGGTGCACGGGTCACGCAGGCGCGGCTTGCGCGCGGGATGAAGCAGATCGAGCTGCTTGCGCAGCTTCAGCTTTCAGGCGTGGACCTGAGCGTCCCGGCATTATCTCTGCTGGAAGGACAAAAGCGCCCCGTGACAGACAAGGAGCTTTGTGCGCTGGCCGACGCGCTGCACGTGTCGGTTGATTGGCTGTTGGGACGGTAAATCGGGAGCTGTGCGTCTGCCAGCTCCCGATTTTTGTTTCCCGGCGTCCGCATTGTGCGGACGGCCGGGATTTTTTTGATTTCTGCGGCGGACAGACTGCGAAAATCCTGCATTTTTGTGAAGTCCGCAATTTTTTTGCATATCGTTTATAAATGCTTCACAAATCCTGCGCATAAAGGCGCTATAATCAGCATAATCGAAACAAAGAGGAAGTGAGCTGCATGGGAACAGATCCGTATCAGGTGCTGGGCGTGTCTCCGAACGCATCGGAGGACGAGATCCGGCAGGCGTACCGCAGGCTGGCAAAGCAATACCATCCCGATCTGAATCCCGGCGACAAGACGGCTGCGCAGAAAATGAACGAGATCAACGCGGCCTATGACGCGATCAAGAACCCGCAGGCTTACCGTCAGCAGCAGGCGCAGCAGCAAGCCCAGCAGCAGGCCCGGCAGCAATACAGCCAGTCCGGTTATCAGGAGTACAATCCCTTCGAGGATCTCTTCCGTTCCTGGGGCGCGCAGAGCCAGTCGGACGACTGGCAGCAGGAAAGCCGGAACGGCTGGCAGACCTGGTATACCTACCGTCCCTCCGGCGAAGAACAGCAGGAGGACAACGACAGCCCCGGCGGCTACCGCTGGACGTATCACCGCACCCGCCGCCGCGGGAATTTTCTCGTGCGGCTGCTCGGCATTTATCTGCTGATCCAGATCGTCGCCATGCTGTTCGGCAGCTGCGGCTATCGCGGCGCGTATTATGACCCGTACTACTACCGCAATTACAGCTACAGCGATTCTGGAACCTATTCCGGTCAGAGCCAGTCGCAGACCGGCTCCGACACAGGCTCCGGCAGCTGGTATTGAGCGCACCTATCTCACAGGAGGAACTCCGTATGTCCAGAACGATCGGTATTGATCTCGGCACCACCAACAGCTGCGTGGCTGTGATGGAGGGCGGCGAGCCTGTTATCATCCCCAACGCCGAGGGCGGACGCACGACGCCGTCTGTCGTCGCGTTTTCCAAGACCGGAGAGCGCATGGTCGGTCAGATCGCAAAGCGGCAGGCCGTCACGAACCATGACCGCACCATTTCTTCCATCAAGCGCCAGATGGGCACCAACTACAAGGTCTCCATCGACGGCCATAAATACACGCCGCAGGAAATTTCCTCGATGATCCTGCAAAAGCTCAAGACGGACGCGGAAGCCTTCCTCGGCGAACCCGTCACCGACGCCGTCATCACTGTCCCGGCCTATTTCACCGACGCGCAGCGGCAGGCGACGAAGGACGCGGGCAAGATCGCGGGGCTGAACGTCCAGCGCATCATCAACGAGCCGACGGCAGCCGCCCTTGCCTACGGCATCGATAAGGAGCAGTCGCAGAAGATCATGGTCTATGATCTCGGCGGCGGCACGTTCGACGTGTCCATTCTCGATATCTCGTCCGGCGTGATCGAGGTGCTGGCCACGGCGGGCAACAACCATCTGGGCGGCGACGATTTTGACCAGTGCATCGTCGACTATCTCGTCTCCGAGTTCAAAAAGCAGACGAAAATCGACCTGACGCGCGACCCTGCCGCCATGCAGCGCGTGCGGGAGGCCGCCGAAAAGGCCAAGATCGAGCTTTCGTCCATGACGCAGACGACCGTGGAGCAGCCGTATATCGCCGTCGGCAAGCAGGGGCCGCTGCATATGGAGATCCCGCTTACACGCGCGAAATTCAACGATCTGACCTACCATCTCGTGCAGGCCACGCGCGAGCCGGTCAATCAGGCCATCAACGACTCCGGCGTATCCATTTCGCAGATCAGCAAGGTTCTCATGGTCGGCGGTTCGAGCCGCATCCCGGCGGTGCAGGATCTGGTGCAGTCGATGACAGGCTCTCTGCCGTTCAAGGGCATCAACCCCGACGAGTGCGTCGCCATGGGCGCGTGCTTGCAGGCGGGCGTTCTGTCCGGCAGCGTGAAGGGCCTTCTGCTGCTCGATGTGACGCCGCTGTCGCTCGGCATCGAGACGCTGGGCGGCGTGTGCACGCGCATCATTGAGCGCAACACGACGCTCCCCATCCGCAAGAGCCAGATCTTCACGACGGCCTCCAGCTTCCAGTCGTCCGTCGATATCCACGTTTTGCAGGGCGAACGCCCCATGGCGCACCAGAATAAGGAGCTTGGCCGCTTCCAGCTGACCGGCATCCGCCGCGCCCCCAGAGGCGTTCCGCAGATCGAGGTCACGTTCTCCATCGACGCCAACGGCATTGTGAACGTCTCGGCCAAGGATCTCGACACCGGCAAGGCCCAGCAGATCACCATCACCGCCTCGAGCAACATGAGCCGCGAGGACATTGACCGCGCCGTGCGCGACGCGCAGCGCTATGCTGCCGAGGACGCGAAGCTCAAGGCCGAGGCCACCGCCCGCGACCGCTGCGAGCAGATGATCTTCCAGGCCGGAAACGCGAAAAATGTTTCCAAAGAGGACAAAACGCGTCTGGCTGAGGCCGTCAAGACCGCCCGCCGCGCCGTCAAGTCCAAGGATCCCGCGCAGATGAACGGCGCCGCCGACCAGCTGGAGGCGCTTCTGAACGAGGCCGGCGTGCACATCGACCCGAACGCGGAATACAACGGCTCGGCCCGCTATGAAAACCCGAACAATGACTTCACCGACAACGCCGTCGACGCGGAGTTCGAGGAAATGAACTGATATCTGCCGTTTAGACTGCAAAATTCCCCCGGTTTTCCGCTTGGAAACCGGGGGATACGTTTCTCCGACGGGGATTGTTTTTTACACACTTCTGTGATACACTGTAAAAGCTGCGCGCTGCGCAGCAGATCGGAGAAAAGACATGAGTCAAAAAGGGCATACAAGAAGCACATTTTCCGGGAAGCTCGGCTTTGTTCTGTCAGCGGCGGGCGCGTCCGTTGGCCTTGGGAACATCTGGCGCTTTCCGTATCTGGCCGCGAAATACGGCGGCGGGATCTTCCTGCTGGTCTATATCCTGCTGGCCATGACGTTCGGCTATACCATGATCGTCGCCGAGACGTCTCTGGGCCGCATGACGGGCAAAAGCCCGGTCGGCGCGTTCAAGTCGTTCGGAACATCCGGCTGGCTGCGGTTCGGCGGGTGGATCAACGCAATTATTCCGATCCTGATCGTGCCGTATTACTCGGTCATCGGCGGCTGGGTCGTCAAATATCTGGCCGATTACGCGCTCGGGCGGAGCAGTGCGCTGGCCGCTGACGGCTATTTTTCCGCGTTTATCTCCAACGGCGTCCCGGCGGAGGTCTGCTTCGTCGTGTTTGCCGCGCTGACGCTGACGATCATCTTCGCTGGCGTGGAAAACGGCATTGAGCGCGTGTCGAAGTTCATGATGCCGGTGCTGGTCGTGCTGTCCGTGATCATCGCGGTCTATTCCGTGACGCGGCCCGGCGCGCTGGAGGGCGTAAAATATTTTCTCGTGCCGAACCTCGCGCATTTCTCGTGGATGACGGTCGTAGCGGCCATGGGGCAGATGTTCTATTCGCTGTCCATCGCCATGGGCATTCTGATCACGTTCGGCTCGTACATGAAAAAGGACATTTCCATCGAAGGCTCGACGCGCAACGTGGAGGTTTTCGACACGGCCATCGCCATCATGGCAGGCCTGATGATCATTCCCGCCGTGTTCGCGTTCTCCGGCGGCGACCCCGACGCACTGAAGGCCGGGCCGTCTCTGATGTTCGTCACGATCCCGAAGGTCTTCGATTCCATGGGCCTCGGTACGCCGATCGGCATTCTGTTTTTCCTGCTGGTGCTGTTTGCCGCGCTGACAAGCTCCATTGCGCTGACGGAGAGCGCCGTGTCCACCTTCCAGGACGAGCTTGGCTGGGGCCGGAAAAAGTCGACTGCCATCGTCGGCGTCGTGATGCTGGTGCTCGGCAGCCTGTCGTCGCTCGGCTATGGGCCGCTGGCGGGCGTGCGGATCCTCGGGATGCAGCTGCTGGATTTCTTTGATTTCCTGACAAACTCCGTCATGATGCCCATCGCGGCCATTACCGTCTGCCTGCTCGTCTCGCGGGTCGCCGGTGTGGGCCGCATTGAGCAGGAGATCCTGCTCAGTGAGCCCAGATTCCGCCGGAAGCGGGTCTTCAACGCCATGATCCGTTTCCTCTGCCCGTTCTTCGCCGCGATCATCCTCATCAGCTCCGTCGCAAACGCCTTCGGCTGGATCTCCATGTGACAGCAAACCTGCCCTTATCATGCAGAGCATGACAGGGGCAGGTTTTTGTGCATATGAATTCGCCGCAGATTTCCGAAAAACCCAGTGCATACCGCTGGGCGGAAAACGCTGCATCTGCGTGAGAATTTGCGGCGAATTCGTATGCGCTTACCAGCTTGGTTGTAGGGGCCGACGACTCTGTCGGCCCTGAAAATGTTGCGAATTCGCCGTAGATTTCCCTAAAAACACTGTGTTCTGCGGGCGGACAGAGTCGTCCGCCCCTACGCTGAAACAGGAACGCACTTACGGATTCACCGTAGACTTTTGAAGAAATTCACTGCATCCTACCAGGCGGAGCAGAACCCCTCCCCTGCCAACAATGAACAGTCTATAATTTTAAGTTGATGACATCGCTTGAAAGGGGAGCTTTTGCGCATCTATTTGATTTCCTGCTCCAACGCGTCGAATTCCGGCGTTGAGAAAAACTCGCCGAGGGTGATTTCAAGGCCGTCGCAGAGCTTTTTGATCGTAACGGCGCCGGGATTTTTGCTCTCGCCGTTCAGAATGCTTTTGATCGTTGCCTGCGGAACCGCAGAGGTCGTCGCAAGCCCGTTCGGCGTGATCCCACGCTGACGGCAAAGCTCCCGGATTCGTCTGGCAATGGCTTCGTGGGTTTCCATAGTGATTCCTCCTAATGGTATATCACTATGGTATCTTTTTTCAAAAAAATAATTAGTGATAGTTCACTAACCAGAAAAAATGTGCTATACTAATTATATTATTTTTGGACAGGAGGTTCTATTATGACCGATTATGCAAAGCTCTATGCCCGCCTCTGCGGGGCGATCAATGAGGTTTTGGACGAGCTGGGAACGATCCCGGAGGCGCGTCATGCGCGGGAACGGCTGCAAGCGGCAATTCTGGACGCGGAAGCGCAGTATCTGGACACAGAAGAAGAGAAAAAGCCCGCGGGAGACGCCTGAGTGCGTCCCTCGCGGGCACAGTTTTATTTGTTACAGTGTCAATTCCTCCGCCTGCTGTGCGTCTGCTCCGATCAGTGTGCGGCAGGCGGCTGTCATGGCCGCGACCTGCTCGGGGCAGCGGCCGATGTAGCGGGCAGGCTCCAGCTCGGCGCGGATCTCTTCGGCGCTCATACCGAATTCCGGCCGGGCGGCCAGCTGGGCAACCAGATCCCAGCTTTCGCCGTTTTTCATCTTCGCCGTCTCCTGCATGGACGCCTCGCGGATGATCTCATGCAGCTGCTGGCGGTCGCCGCCGCGCTTGACGGCAGCCATCATCAGGTTTTCCGTTGCGATAAACGGCAGATAGTCCCGCACGAGCTTTTCCACGATCTTCTCATTCACGTGCAGCCCCTTCGTGACGTTCTGCACAAGACGCAGCACGCCGTCCGTCGCCAGAAACGCCTCCGGCAGACTGATGCGGCGGTTGGCTGAATCGTCGAGCGTACGTTCGAGCCACTGCGTCATGGCCGTCATGGGCGCGTTCTGTGCGTCGGCGATCACGTAGCGGGCCAGCGAGCAGATGCGCTCACAGCGCATGGGATTGCGCTTATACGGCATGGCGGATGAGCCGATCTGCTTGTCCTCGAACGGCTCCTCGACCTGCCGGTCGTGCTGCAGAAGCCGGATGTCCGTCGCCATGCGGCAGGCGCTCTGGCAGATGGACGACAGCGCGTTCAGGATGCGGCTGTCCAGCTTTCTGGGATACGTCTGCCCGCAGACGGGATAGCAGCGGGAAAACCCGAACTCAGCAGCAATTTGCCGGTTCATCTCGTCGATCTTCGCCATATCGCCGTCAAACAGCTCGACAAAGCTGGCCTCCGTGCCGGTCGTGCCCCGGCAGCCGAGGAAGCGGAACGCGCGCAGCGTGTCCTGCACCTCCTCAAGGTCGAGCATCAGATCCTGTAACCACAGCGACGCGCGCTTGCCGATGGTCGTCAGCTGCGCGGGCTGGTAATGCGTGTAGGCAAGCGCGGGCATGGCGGCATAGCGGTCAGCAAACTCGCACAGATTCCGCATGGCGGCCTTCAATTCCCTTTCCAGATACCGCAGCGCCTCACGGTATAAAATCAGGTCTGCGTTGTCCGTCACATAGCAGCTCGTCGCACCTAAGTGAATGACGCCCTTCGCGCCGGGCGCGTCGAGGCCGTAGGCGTAGATATGCGCCATGACATCGTGCCGCACCTCTTTTTCCCGCGCAGCGACCACGTCATAATCGATGGGACTCACGTGCGCGGCCAGCTCGTCCACCTGCGCCTGCGTGATGGGCAGGCCAAGCGTATGCTCAGCTCTTGCCAGCGCGACCCAGAGCCTGCGCCATGTCTCATAGCGCATATCCGGAGAGAACAGGTGCAGCATGGTCTTCGACGCGTAGCGCGAGGCCAGCGGGCTTTCATACGTCGGTTTCATGGCGGCTCCTTTTAGCGGTAAATAATCTCGTCGCGGCCTGCGCCGACGGAGACATAGCTGATATGCACGCCGATGGCCTGCTCGACATACTCAACGTAATCACGCGCGGCCTGCGGCAGATCCTCGTACTTGCGCACACCGGAGATATCGCAGCCCCAGCCGGGAACGGTCGTCAGGACGGGCTTTGCCTCGTCAATGACGGCGGTAAACGGGAAATCGTCGGTCTTTTCGCCGTTGACCTCATACTGCGTGCAGACAGGGATCTCCTTCATATAGGACAGGACATCGAGCTTCGTAAGCGCGACCTCGGTTGCGCCCTGAATGCGGCAGCCGTAGCGCGTCGCGACCAGATCGATGGGGCCGACACGACGCGGACGGCCCGTGGACGCGCCGTATTCGCCGCCGGCCACGCGCAGCTGCTCGGCCTCGTCGCCGAACCATTCCGCCGTGAACGGGCCTTCGCCCACGCAGGTGGAATATGCCTTGACAATGCCGACCGTGCGGTCGACATGGCTGCCGGGGATGCCTGCGCCGACGCAGGCATAGCCCGCATTGGAGGAAGAGGACGAGGTATACGGGAAAATGCCGAAGTCAATGTCGCGCAGCGCGCCGAGCTGGGCCTCGAACATGATGCTCTTGCCGGCCTTTTCAGCCTCATAGAGGTACTTGCTGGTATCGCAGATGTAAGGCGCAAGCTTCGAGCCGAATTCGCGGCACCACGCCAGCATATCCTCAAGCTTATACGCTTCCGCGCCGTAGACATTCTGAATGGTCAGGTTCTTCCACTCCAGAATGCTGGCCAGCCGCTTTTCAAGATACGCCGGGTACAGAAGCTCCCCCATCATGATGGTCTTCTTCTGATATTTGTCGGAATAGACCGGCGCGATGCCACGCAGAGTGGAGCCGTACTTCTTGTCCTTCAGCCGGGCCTCCTCCAGACCGTCGAGGGCGCGGTGGTACGGGAAGACGATGGTGGCGCGCTCGGAAATTTTGAAATTCTCCGGCGTAATGGGCACGCCCGCGTTCTGCAGCGCCTCAATTTCACCGCACAGGCTCTCCAGATCGATCACGACGCCGTTGCCCAGCACGTTTACAACGCCCGGCAGGCAGATGCCGGAGGGGATGAGATGAAGGGCGAATTTGCCGTACTCATTCACGATGGTGTGGCCCGCGTTGTTGCCGCCCTGATACCGGCAGACGATATCATAATCTCTTGCAATGAGGTCGACCATCCGGCCCTTGCCCTCGTCGCCCCAGTTGATGCCTACGATTGCGCAGTTGCTCATAATTCAAAACTCCTTATCCGTTTTTTACCGCAGTTTTTGTTTTATTTTTTCATTCCTGGCCGATTATATGCGATTTTTCACGTTTTGTAAATGTCTGTTTTATAATGTTTATAATAAGCGGAAATTATATGCTCAATTAGGTTTATCTATTTTACTTATTGTATTCCTCTGTTTATAATGGAAAAGTTGACAACGCCGGTTTTCCGGCTATTTTGGAGGATTTTATGCTCATCAGAACGCCTGAACAGGACATTGAACGCGTCCTTTTTACCGAAAAAGCCATCGCCGCCCGCGTCGAGCAGCTCGGCGCAGATCTGACCGCAAAGCTTGGAGACAAGCGCCCCGTGCTGGTGTGCGTGCTCAAGGGCGCATCGTTTTTCTACATCGATCTGTGCCGCTGCATGAACTGCGCCATTGACATGGATTTCATCGCTGTCTCCAGCTACGGCGCATCCGCGCAGTCCACCGGCGTCGTCCGCCTCATCAAGGATCTGGACAACAACATTACGGGCCGCCATGTCGTCATCGTCGAGGACATCATCGATTCGGGCCTCACCATGCAGTACCTGCGCCAGCTCTTCGGCGCACGGAACCCCGCATCCATTACGACGATCTCGTTCCTGGACAAGGCGTCGCGCCATCCCGAGAGCTACAAGACCGATATGTGCGGCTTCGAGATCCCGGACGAATTCGTCGTCGGCTACGGCCTCGATTACGCAAATTACTACCGCAATCTCCCCTACATCGGCATTCTGAAGCCGGAGTGCTATAAATAAGCCAAAGCCCCGCCGGGGCAATGTCTGATATGCTCCCTCCATGAGAGACAGCGAAAAACAAACTGTCAAGCATGGAGGGAGCATATCAGCGTTTTGGGCGGCTGCATTGTGCCTTGGGCGTGACTTTGCTATAATGAAATAAATCGGAATTCGGGAGGATCACAAGCATGACTGACAGCAGAGACTTCAAAAAAGAGTACCCTGCGTCCTCGTATTTTTCAAAATGCCGGCAGTTTTTTCCGAGGCAATCATGCTGCGTCATATCTGGTTTGCAGAGGTGATTACGCGGACGCTGTGCGTGCCTGCTTCGGCTTTTAATCTGCCATAAAACGAAACCGCCCACCGGAAATTTCCGGTGGGCGGTTTGTGCTTGTGATGCATTGCTTTATTTCCGGTAACCGGCCCACATGGTGTCTGTGGCCTGACGGATGGCGCATGTCACATCTTCTACCAGTGCTGCGTCCCAGGCGGACGGCTCTGCACGGAGGAAGGAGGTCTTATCCACACGGTTATCAAAAATACCGATCGGCACATGATAGGTATTTCCGTGCGCCTTCACAGTTACGGTGCCCTTCTGCTCGGACGTATTTACAAGATACTCCATATCGTCGCAGCCGTATTCTCCCAGCATGACGGCCAGCGGCACGCCATGGTGCAGGTTCGAGCCGGGATCGTTGGGGTCGGCGCGGTCGGCATTTTTGCGGCGGGACTCCTCCGGTGTGACCCAGATGTAGAGGATTGCGGCGTTTTCCAGAATTTCCGGGCAGAACATCGGAAGCGAATACTGGTATCCGTCGGAGCCTGTCAGCGGCATCGACGCGCCGTCCGGTCCGCCGCGCGCGCACTCAATGATAATGGTCTTGCCGTCAAAGGAGTCGGGATAAGCGTCCTGTTTTTCTTTCAGCATGGCGGCCGCCTCGGCTTCCAGCTTTTCCGCCAGTTTTTTGCGGATTTCTTCCGGGAGCTTTCCGAGCCGCGGCGCAATGCCGACGATCTGACCGGCTCTGTCGTAACGATCAAAAAGCAGCTGCGCGCAGGAATCGGGCTTCTGCACGTTGCGGTTGAGAAGATCGTGATAGTCCTCGTTCAACAGGCAGCAGAGCGTGCCCCAGTCTCTTCCGTCAATGAAGGGCTCCTCGCCCGGATAGAAGAGTCTGGCCTGGCCCATAGCTTCGAGCTCATTGTCGATGCGGCGCATCATATGGACGTAGGGGAAATCATCGAGCTGGAGGTTTTCGCCGATGTGGAACTCCTTTTTGAGCCGTTCGGGCTCGATGTTCGCCATAAAGTTACGGACTTCGGATTTGCCGGACGCGGGAAGCGCCTGCAGCAAGACGACCTTGAATACGTTGTTTTCCATAGTTCATTCCTCCTGTGCCGCGTTATGCGGCTCTGTGTTCAATCGCTGCAAAATTGCAGCCACTTGGTTTTGTCGACGGTAATCTCGCGATGCTGCAGCACATACTGTGTGACGAGATCAGAGATTTCTGTCAAATTTTCCGACACAAGCGGACAGCTCTTGTAGCAGCCGTAGCCGCCGGCGCCGGAGGCGCGGTAATTGTTGAGGCAGAGCGTGAGCGTCTGATCATCAGGCAGCTCTCTGCCCTGGTAGACGATGGACCGCACGCGCCGGCCGACCGGCTGGTAAAGGTCTGCCGTGACGGTAAGCCCGGAAAAATAGTCGTAGTTGAAATGCTGGATGATTGGCCGCAGGAATGTATCGCTGATGCAAAGGCTTCCGTCCGGCGCAAAATCAAAATAGGAAAGGCTCCGTTCCAGCGCGGCCGTCAGAACAGCTCTTGTGACGCGGATGGTCTGGAGCGTGTTGGGAAATGCGTAGGCCGAGACGATGGCACGGACGGTCACATCCTGCGGAAAATCAACCACACGATTGGAAAGGCTCGTGAGAGAAATGTCCGCGCCGGAAGCTTCCAATTGCACCTGATTGATGAGGTTTGCGAGCAGGGAGCCGTTTTTCGCCAGCGTCAGAGGATCTTCTGCCGGAATCGGCACATCGAGCCGGCCAATCGGTGTATCGAGCCAGCGGGCAGTCTGTGCCTCGGCACTCTGAAGTGCGTCTGCGGCAGCCGGAAGCGCGACCGATCCTGCCGGTATCAGCTGGGAAACGGCATGGACGCTTCCACGGTCGGCCGTTACGTCCATGCGGATAAACTTTGCGGCTTTTTCCGGCGGCTGGCAGGTATACGTCCCGCCGATCTGAAGATTTTCGGCCTGCATATGCTGGTGCGCTGCAAGCAGAATATCAAACCCAAGCTCCCGGCAGATACGGCAGCCTTGGTTCTCGCTGGTCTGTGAGAGAATTTCTCCTGTTTTGACGTCCGCTTCGAATCCGCCGTGGTAGATGCAGATGGTGAGGTCTGTTTTGTGCCGCAACTCGGAAAGTGCGGACCAGGCGGCGGCAAATGCGTCGGTCACAGTGATGCCGGCCATATTCTCTGCACTTTCAAACTGTGTGACAAAGGGCGTAATAATACCGGTCAGGCCGACGCGAAGCCCATTTTCCATGGTAACAACGGCCGTTTTCTCCACGCCGCGGATACCCTCCACATTTGCGCACAGGCAGCGGGCGTTCAGAGCGGCAAGATAGCGCTCGATGGTCTGTTTCCCATAGTCGAAGTCATGGTTGCCGAGCGTTACAAAATCATACCCGCCGAGGTTTAAAAGCGCGGCCGGGAGCGTTGTGACATCGCGCGCTTCATGGCTCAGATAATAGGTGAGAGGACTGCCTTGCAGGGTGTCACCGCCGTCGATAACAAGGGTGTTGCCGTCTTTCCGGAACTGCGCCATGCAGTTGGCAAGGCCGGAGTCTGTCGGCAGGCCGGTGGCATAATCAATCGGCGAGAAGCAGCCGTGGATATCGCTGGTATAGTAGATTGTCAATTTCTTTTCCATAGCAATGGCCCTTGAGGATACGTTGGGGGCGCTCAGAGCGCCCCCAGTTTTTTATTCGCCGTGCGCAAGCTTTCTGCGGATGCGCGTGGAGATGAGTTCGATGATCAGAACAAGCACCATCAGGCCCCAGACGAACGAGCCGACCATACCCCAGCGGCGGGAGTTGAGACACTGCACCAACGACGCGCCGATACCGCCCGCGCCGACGATGCCGAGCGTCGTGGCGTCTTTGAGGTTGATGTCAAAGCGGTAGATCGTAGTCGAGATGAAGCTTGCCGTCAGCTGCGGCAGAACGCCGTAGCGGATTTTCTGGAATGGCGTGCAGCCCATGGCGTCCAGACTTTCGAGAATGTGCGTATCCAGATCTTCGATGGCCGTGATGTACATTTTGGAGATCATGCCGATCGAGCAGACCGACTGCGTGATAACGCCGCAGGCGGCGCCCGGGCCTGTCACACGGATCCACATCAGCGCCCAGACAATGGACGGGATGGTGCGGATCATCAGAATCAGAATGCGGACAATGTACGCAACCGCCTTCGGCATGATATTGAACGAGGCCAGAAACGCGAAGGGGATGGCCAGAATTGCGCCGAAAATAGTACCGAGCACAGCAATGGCAATGGTTTGCAGCAGCAGATACGGCACATCGGAGTCGCCGGTACCGAACAACAGATTTGTGTCCGGGTGGAACACGCCGTGGACGACACCCTTGGCGACCTCCGTACCGGTGGCGGTGAGGCCCGTAAAGTGGATGTCGTCTGCCGACCAGCCGACAAGCAGTGCGACCGCCAGCACAATCACAAGGTACAAAATCCACTTGCGCGGGCGGTTTTCATACATTTCAAGCGTGGTGAGCTTCCGGTCAAGCGACTGCTCCAGCATGGCGATTTTGTCTTTCTTTTCCATCTTGCAGCCTCCTTTCAGCTCAGCTTCTTGCGAAGGTATTCGCTGAAGAAGTCGATGATGACAACGACCACGAACAGCGACAGCAGCACCGTGCCGAGGCTGTTGTAATCGCGCCAGCCGATGCGCTCGTTGATCGTGATACCAAGGCCGCCAGCGCCGACGTAACCGAGAATTGCCGATGCACGCACGTTCATTTCAAAGCAGTACAGGCAGTGGCTTAAATAAACGGGCAGAATCTGCGGCACGCAGGCGGACCAGAATGCCTGGAACTTGTTCGCGCCGAGCGCTTCCATCGCCTCAAACGGCCCCATGTCGATGGTTTCAATCGACTCAAAGAGCATTTTGGCCACGATACCAAAGGTAAAGATGGCGATTGCGATGGTGCCGGAAAACGTGCCGAGCGAGAAGATCAGCGCGCACACGAGTGCGATGATCAGAGTCGGCAGTGTCCGGATAAGGCCAAGCAGGAATCGGATGAGCCAGACGACGGGAATGCTCTTGTTGATGTTGCTCGACGAGAGAATCGCAACCGGCAGCGCCATCACGCAGCCGATGACCGTACCGAGAATCGACATTTTGATGGTATCGATCAGAGGAGAAACGACCTTCGGGAAGAACGACCAGTCCGGCTGAAGAATTTTCTCCAGAAGGTCCACCATCTTGCGGAATTTTGTGATGACGACGTGCAGATCAAAGCCTGTCATGCGAAGAGACAGCCAGATTGCAACGGCCAGGAAAAGGACGATTACCGGCGTGCGGCTTCTGCGCCGCTGGACCGAATGTCCATTGGGAAGCGTTACGGTCTGGGGTTTGAAGATGCGGTCGTAGAGTGTAAGCTTCATCAGAGAAGACGTGTTGTTTTCCATGGCTTAGCCCTCTGCTCTGGCAGCCTTCGGCAGCTCGCCCTCGCCTTCGCCCATGGTGGGCGCCTTTGCGCCGTTGTAGACCTCGTCGATCTGTTCCTGGGTAATGGTGCTGGCCGGGCCGTCAAAAACGATTTCGCCCGCGCGGATGCCGATGACGCGGTCACAGTATTTGAGCGCGAGGTCCACGTGGTGGATGTTCAGCAGAATCGAAATTTTATATTCCTTGTTGATGCGCACGAAGTCCTGCATGACCTGCTTGGCCGTGATGGGGTCAAGGGAAGCGACAGGCTCGTCGGCGAGGATGATCTTCGGATTCTGGTTCAGCGTGCGGGCCAGGGCCACGCGCTGCTGCTGACCGCCGGAGAGCTGGTCACAGCGGGTATAGGCCTTATCCAAAATGCCTACCTTGTCCAGACTCTCTAATGCCCGCATTTTCTGCTTTTTTGTAAAAATGCCGAGCAGTACCCGGAAAAACGGCATATCTGGGACATCGGCCGTCAGAACGTTCTTGATCGCCGTGCTGCGGGAAACCAGATTGAAGCTCTGGAAGATCATGCCGACCTTGCGGCGGTAGCGCCGGAGCTCTTTGCCGCGCAGAGAGTCCACCGTGACACCGTCAACGGTCAGCTCGCCCTTGGAGATATCGTGCATCCGGTTGATGCAGCGCAGAATCGTCGACTTGCCTGCGCCCGAAAGGCCGATGATGGCGACAAACTCGCCCTGCTCAATTTGCAGGTTGATATTTTTCAGGGCCGTGAAGCCGTTTGGATAAGTCTTATACACATTTTTGAATTCAATCATGCTGCGACTCTTTTCTTTCTGAGGATTTGAATGGAGAATATCGGAGATGTGTTTTTTGCTGAGATATCTGTAAAACGAAAAGCGCCCCGTTGACGCGGGGCGCTTTATTCATTTGGACGTTATTTGGTTGATGACGGATTACTCGGCAACAGCCTGCAGAGCAGCGCGTGCGCCGTCGTAGTCAGCGTCGGTCGCCTTGGCGTAGCCGGTGTGGCTGTAGACGTCGAAGATGGCCTTGCCTTCATCGGTGCCGATGATGTTGATGAAGCACTCCTGAAGGGCAGCGACGATTTCGGGGGTGTAGTACTGGCTCTCCTTGGAGATGGCGACGGTATCGTTGTAGATGCCCTCGGTGACGCCGATGACGTTCATCTCGTTCCAGATGGAGTCGGAGCGGCCCATGCCCTGCTTGCCGGTTTCGTCCTGCTGGTCGGTGGGCAGCGTCCAGGATGCTTCGTAGTCGTTACGGCCGTCGGCGTAGCAGACGATGATATCGACGGATTCCGCAGCAGCGTAGGAGAACGCGGTGCCGTAACCGGAGTCGATGGGCATGACGTTGGACAGATCAGAGATCTTCTTGCCGTCGTAGTTGGCCATCAGCCACATGGACGGATAGATGTAACCGGCAGAAGAGGAGGTCTTCTGGACAGCCCAGGTTGCCTTGTCGAGGTCTTCCCAGGTAAGCTTTTCGCCAGCATTGACCTTAGCAGCGAGTTCCTGACCATAAGCAGACGGAGTAGCGTAGATCAAAGAGCGGTAGTAGGTGACCTGCGGGCCATCCTTCTTGGTGGCGTTGGCTTCACCGTTCCAGTCGGCGGGGTTGGTGGAGTCGTTGGACAGGCCGTTACGGGTAGCGGTCAGGATGACATCCACATCGTCGGAGTACAGCGCGTACGTGCCGCCGGGCAGCCAGCCCAGATCAATGGAACCGGCAGCCATAGCCTCGCCGGTGGCGTCGTAGCTGGTGCCGACCGTAATGTCGACTTCGTCGATGTCGTAGCCGAGCTTGGACATTTCAGCCTTCACGAGTTCGGGAAGGTTCTTCGTGCCAGTGATGATGACGTCGGCGTCCTTGGAGGGAACAAACTCAAGCGTCAGTTTGTCGAAATGCTGGTTTTCGGTGGTTTCTTCGGTCGTGGTTTCTTCGGTCGTGGTTTCTTCGGTCGTGGTTTCTTCAGCTGCGGGTTCCGTGGTTTCGGTGGTTTCCGTGGCCTCAGTGGTCGTGTTTTCCGTTGTGGCGGGTTCATCGGGGGTCTCGGTCTTGGCTGCGCAGGCGCAGAAGCCGATTGCCATGACCGCCACGAGGAGCAGTGCAATGATCTTCTTCATTTCCTATATTCCTCCTGAAACATGTGTCCGCGGCAGTGCCGCGGTGGTGAGCTGAGACTGCGCACAGCGCAGCCCCGCAAGATACCGGTATTTCTACCAAAGCAAATATACCACATCATGTGAGACAATACAAGAAGTCAAATGCAAGAAACATTTCAAATTCCCTTAAATTCGGCTTATTAATTTGAAACTGTCCACAGTATAAAGACAAATGTTCAAAACGGCGCGCAGCGCACCTTGCCGATGGAAACATAGCCGTTCAGAACCGCGTGGATATCGCTGCCGTCCGTCACGGCGTCTGCGTGCAAAACCTTTGCAACAGGCGACAGATAGCGCACACCGTTTTCCTCGCGGACGCATTCATAATAGTTTTCGTAATACGACTGCTTTTCCGGGAAACGCTCGTACAGAATGCCGCGGCAGTCGCAGAGCGGACAGGTAGGGAAGTTGACGTTCCAGATTTCGCCCCGGCCGAGCGGCTTCTCCAGAAGCTCGCCAAGAACAGAGCAGAGGTAGTGATCGGTAACGTCGAAGGATTTGCCGTCGCGCATGGAAAATGCAATGGCGGGAACGCCGTGCATGGCCGCCTCTGTCGCCGCGCCGATGGTTCCGGAGTAGGCGACGTCAAGACCCGCGTTCAGCCCGTCGTTGATGCCGGACAGGACAATATCCGGGCGGAATGGGAGCAGTGCGTTCAGCGCAACCTTGACACAATCGGCAGGCGTGCCGTCTACGCTCCAGGCGGCCTCCACAGGAACCGGGAAATCATAGCGGTAGACCGCCATCTGGCTCTTTTCAGAGATAGTCAGGCGGACAGACATGCCGCTGCACTGGTGTTCCGGTGCAGCGACCCAGACCGTTCCAAATGAGGCAGCGGCGCGGGCCAGCTTTGCAATACCTTCCGACCGGATCCCATCGTCGTTCGCAATCAGAATTTTCAGCTTTTCTTTCATATGTGCAATACACTCCTTTGTGTGCCTATCTTATCACAGACAAAGAGCCGGAAACAAGCCGCAAATTCGACAAAAAGCCCCCATGAATTCAAAAATCTCTTCAATTCCCCAGAAGCCTCGCAGAGTTTTGCGCCCGCAGGCGAATACGCCCGCCATCGTTGATTTTCAGCCCTACATGGGCAAAGTCCGCAGGCCCGGAACGGGCTGCATCAGCCAGATCAATGACCACCTGTTTGAAGGGCGCTACTCCCCGACATGGATCAACGGCAAGAAGCACGCGAGGAATGTGTATGCGCATACGCGCGAGGAATGTGAGGAGAAGCTGAAGGTGCTGATCGCGGAGATGAAAGCGGAGCTGGCGGAGTTGAAACGGCAGAAAGGCGACAGGCATTGAACGGATGAACGGAATGCAGCCGCCCGGTGTCGGGCGGCTGCGATTGCGCTTTGACCGCGATTTTGCTATAATGAAACAAATCAGAGTTTGTGAGGATGATGGGAATGAAATGTGCGCTTGCAGCTGCCGGTTTTATCAATGGAGACATCGAATATAACAAGGCGGTTCTTGCCGATACACTTGGAAAATGTGCAGGCAAGGCAGATGCCGTGATCTTTGGAGAAGCCTTTCTTCAGGGCTTTGACAGTCTCAATTTTACAGCCGGACATGACATGGCGGTTGCTGTTTCCCGTGAGGGCCGTGTGATACACGAACTGTGCCAGCTGGCAAAAGAGCACGCCATTGCGATATCCTTCGGCTTCCTCGAGCAGGACTGCGGCGCGTTTTTCAGTTCCCAGCTGACCATCGATCAAACCGGCCGGATACTCGATTTATACCGCAGAGTATCTCCGGGCTGGAAGGAGCCGTCTGCGGGGAAGGAATACCGGGAGGGCAGCGGATTTCACACGTTTGACTTTCTCGGCAAAAAGGCCGCTGTCGGGTTGTGCGGCGACTTCTGGTATGAAGAAACTATCGCCCGGCTGAACGACTTGAAGCCGGATATTGTCTGGTGGCCGGTCTATACGGACTACAGCGCCTCGGAATGGAACCGCACCGCGAAGCTTGAATATGCAAAGCAAGCTGGGAAACTCAACGTCCCCGTTCTTTACGTCAATTCCGTATGTCTGGATCAAGCCGATGCTTGCGGGGCCGCCAGAGGCGGCGCCGCGCTATTTGAGAACGGCTTCATAAAAGAGGAATTACCGGCAGGGCAAGAAGGGATTTTGATTGTGGAAGCTTAGGTCATATCGGAGTTGACATTATGAGCGCATTTATTACAAATTTTCAATCACCTGTAGAAATGCAGGATTTAGAAGACCGATTTAGACGCGGCGGAATCAGCAATCTCAATATGCTTCTGCATTGGAGGCAGTTTCAGCCTCTTGAATGGACAGTGGATAAACAGGCTGTGGTGGGAGATACCGTCCTGTTCATGTGCGCAAAAACCTCTGTTGACCATATTGGACGTCTTTACACCCAAATCCGAAAAGCCGGGCAGAAAGACAGCGCTTTAGGGCGCTTTGCAGCAGCACAGCAGGCTTTATATAAAAAATATGCAGGCTGCATTGTTGCCTTTGGCCGCGTTGCAAAGGAACCTTTCCAAACCGAAGCGCCCGGGTGGGACGCTCCATATTGGCGAAGCCCTTGGTATGCCGAAATTGATCATATTCTCCTTTTGGATATGCCGATTCATATCAGCCAGTTCCGGGACTTTATCACAGTAAGCCGAACAGGGGCTATTACAAGATTAAATACAGAACAATGGGCCAAACTGCGAACTTTAATTGCTAACATGAGTTCTGTTTTATGAAATCTGCAATTCAAATTTCAAACCGCTTTCATCAGGAAACGAAGTCAATCACATGACAGATAAAATACAAACCGCTTACGAAGCGTCCAAAAACATCTATGACGATGTTCTCACGCAGGGGAATTTATTCAGCAGATTATACATCCGGCTGTTCTGGAGCGGCACGGACGACCGGAAGATTGCGCGAAGGGTCCTGTCCTATATTCCAGGCGATTTTTCGGGCACGCTTCTCGATGTTCCGGTCGGAACAGCTGTGTTCACGGAACGCAAATGGGCGCGGCTGAAAAACGCGCGCGTTACCTGTCTGGATTACAGCATAGATATGCTAGCGCAGGCCGAGAAGCGGCTGCACGGCTATTCGCATATTCAGTGCGTACAGGGCGATGCGGGGAAGCTGCAAATGGCCGGCGAAGCCTTTGATCTCGTCGTCAGCATGAACGGCTTCCACGCGTTCCCCGACAAGCAGAAAGCGTTTGGCGAAACATGGCGCGTTCTGAAGCCCGGCGGCACGTTCATCGCCTGCTTCTATATCTGGGGAAAGTCCAGACGGACGGACTGGCTGGTAAAAACATTCTCGCAAAAAAGGGCTGGTTCTCCCCGCCGTTCCAGACGGAGGACGAACTGCGGGCAATTTTGCAGAGCCTGTACCGGGAAACCGACGTTCACACTGACGGGTCGATGGTGTATTTTCGCTGCATGAAGTGATGCTTGCCACCACGGGTAAATCTAGATTTACAGGTATGTAAAATGAAGAAAATCATCGTGATTGGCTGCGGCGGATTAGCGGTCTATCGGCTTCCGTAAAACGGATTTAATTGTAATACAGCCGCCCGAAGCGATTCGGACGAAACCAGAAATAATCTATGAGGCCATGTATGATTGATAAAATGCTGATTCGTGGCGCAAAAGTCCACAACCTTAAAAACATTGATGTAGATATTCCGCTGGGTAAAATTGTGGGAATTGCGGGTGTGTCCGGCTCCGGCAAATCCTCGCTGGCGCTGGGCGTACTGTACGCGGAAGGCTCGCGCCGGTATCTCGAAGCGCTGTCTACCTACACCCGCCGCAGAATGACGCAGGCGTCCAAAGCCAGCGTGGACGAGGTGCTGTATGTCCCCGCCGCGCTGGCGCTGCATCAGCGCCCCGGTGTGCCGGGTATCCGCAGCACGTTCGGCACGGGAACAGAGCTGCTCAACAGCCTGCGTCTGATGTATTCCCGCCTTGCAAGCCACCGCTGCCCGAACGGAGACTATTTGGAGCCGTCTTTGCTTGTCGCAGCCGGAAAGGAACTGGTCTGCCCGGAATGCGGCGCGCATTTTTACGCGCCGTCCGCCGAGGAGCTGGCGTTCAATTCGCAGGGCGCGTGCGCCAAGTGCGGCGGAACGGGAATGGTACATACCGTGGACATGGCGTCGCTGGTTCCCGATGACACGCTGACTATCGACGAGGGCGCTGTCGCGCCGTGGAACAGCCTGATGTGGTCGCTGATGACGGACATCTGCCGCGAAATGGGCGTGCGGACGGACGTTCCGTTTCGGGACTTGACCGAACAGGAAAAGGACATCGTGTACCACGGTCCGGCAGAGAAAAAGCACATTTTCTATCACAATAAGAATACCGGTCAAGCCGGAGATCTGGATTTTACCTATTTTAACGCCGTTTACACCGTCGAAAACGCGCTTTCCAAAGTCAAGGATGAGAAGGGCATGAAGCGCGTGGAAAAATTTCTGAAAGAGGATATCTGCCCGGATTGCCACGGTACGCGGCTGTCCAGCGCTGCCCGTGCGCCGAAGCTGCGAGGGATTTCGCTGGATGAAGCCTGCACGATGACACTGTCACAGCTGGTAGAGTGGGTACGGGGTGTTCCCGGCAGTCTGCCGGAGGAAATGCGCCCGATGGCCGAAAGCATCTGCGAGGCATTCCAGAGCCCCGCCAAACGGCTGATGGATCTGGGTCTGGGCTACCTGACGCTTGACCGCTCCGCGTCCACGCTCTCCACCGGCGAGCGCCAGCGGATGCAGCTGGCCCGCGCTGTCCGCAATCGGACAACCGGCGTTCTGTATGTGCTGGACGAGCCGTCCATCGGTCTGCACCCGTCCAATATTGTAGGCCTGACCGGGGTAATGCACGATTTAGTTGCAGACGGCAATTCCGTGATTCTGGTTGACCACGACACGCAGATTTTGAAGGAAGCCGACTGGATTATCGAAATGGGGCCGGAGGCGGGTGCAAAGGGCGGGCATGTGATTGCCGAGGGGACAATTCCCACCATAGAAGAAACCCCGGCCTCGCAGATCGGGCCGTTTCTTTCCGGCAAAGCCGAAACGAGGCTGCGCACCCGTGCCGCAAAGGACGCGCTGTTTGCAAGCGGCACGATTCATCTGTCCACCTCCCAAATTCACACGGTCAAACCGCTTGAGGTCAATATTCCGAAAGGACGGCTGACGGTTGTAACAGGCGTATCGGGTTCTGGCAAGACCACGATGATATTGGAAAGCCTCGTTCCCGCACTGGACGCTAATATCAACGGCAGTTCCCTGCCCGCACATATCCGTGCAATCAAAGCTGATGGTATCGCGCACGTCAAACTCATTGACGCAACACCCATTGGTATCAACGTCCGCTCAACGGTCGCCACCTACGCGGGTGTGCATGATGAACTGCGCAAACTCTATGCAAAATCCACTGACGCAAAAGAAAAGCGTTATAAGGCAAGCGATTTTTCCTACAATACCGGCTCACTTCGCTGCCCCGGCTGCGACGGAACGGGCGTAGTAAGCCTCGACGTGCAGTTCCTGCCGGACGTTGACATTCCCTGCCCGGACTGCCGTGGCTCGCGCTATACAAGGGCCGCCTATGATATAAGGCTCACAAACAAGGCAGGCGTATCCGCGTCTCTGCCGGAGTTGATGGATATGGATGTGAATTCTGCCATCGATTTCTGTAAGGACATGAAAACCGTCAGCCAAAGGCTGAACATTCTCAGGCAGCTTGGCCTTGGCTATCTCACGCTCGGCGAGGAAACGCCGAGCCTGTCCGGCGGCGAAGCGCAGCGGCTCAAGCTGGCAAGCGAGATCGGCAAAACGCAGACCGATTCTGTTTTCGTCTTCGACGAACCCTCCATCGGGCTGCACCCGCTGGACGTGCGGGTGCTGCTCGGCGTCTTTCAGGCGCTTCTGGACAATGGCGCGACGGTCATTGTCATTGAACATGATCTGGATGTAATCCGAAACGCCGACTATGTGATCGACATGGGGCCGGGCGGCGGCGACGCGGGCGGGCAGATCGTCGCCAGCGGCACGCCGCAGGAGATCCGGGAAAACAAAAACAGTATCACCGGCAGATATCTATGACGACGCAAACCGGCGGAGAAGGAAGTCCTTCTCCGCCGGTTGTTATTTCTTTGCGAGATAGAATATCACATGGGCTTCTTCATCCGCCAGCGGGATATTGACCCGCTCCGGATAGCCGTCCTGAAGATTTCCATAATCCGTGCTAAAGCACGGCAGCGAGGAAGCCCGAACCAGTTCGTCAAACACAGCATTATCTGTCTGCACCAAAAACTTGGATGCTGGCATTTTTTCGCGGCAGAGGGCATCCCAGAAGCCAAGCTCCGTGCGCAGCAGAAAATTGAAGCCGTTGATGTCTGCAAATGTCAGGGATTTGTGCGTCGCAAGTTCATGATCTTTCGGGACGCAGACGAACAGATTTTCCTGCATAAAAGGGCTTCCACCGTCAATCGGAAACGGCAGAACGGCAATGTCGCACGAGCCGTCCTGCCATGCGCGCAGGACCTCTTCATTCTGGCAGATGGCGGAAGCAACCATTTTTTCCGGCTGTGCGGCGTTGAGTGCTTTCAAAAGTTCCCAAAGCGGCGCAGGCGCGCAGGATTTCACAAGGATCGTCCGCTGCCGCTGATCGAAGGCGCGTACCTGCGCAACGGCCTGCTCCGCTTCAGCGAGGAGTTTTCGGGCATACTCCACCGCCGTGTTTCCCGTGTCATTCAGTTCAATTCTATTTTTCCCTCTGATAAACAGCGGCACGCCAAAAGCATCCTCCAGATGCTGCATGGAGCGCGTTACAGACGGTGTAGAAATGTGAAATTCTTCGGCGACCTTGCTCAATGTACCGAGATCAGCAAAGGCTGTAAGCTGCCGCAGTTCATACAGGTCAATCATCGTGTTACCTCTTGCATTTCATATTCTGAAATGTTCTTTGCAATATCGATAGTGTACAACATCTGAATTTCGGTTTAAAGTATCTAATCAGAAGGAAATCAGCTTTTCAGAAAAATGGAGGTATGATCATGGAATATGTAACTTTGAATAATGGAATCAAGATGCCCAAACTGGGCTATGGCGTGTATCAGACCCCGGCGGAGGATACCAGGCGCTGCGTGCTGGACGCCATCGACGTGGGCTATCGCAGCATTGATACGGCGCAGGCGTATTACAACGAGGAGGGTGTTGGCGAAGCGCTGGCAGAGTCCGGTCTGCCCCGCGAGGAATTTTTCCTGACCACCAAGGTCTGGATCACAAACGCAGGCTATGAAAAAGCGAAGGCTTCCATTGAGGAATCCATGCGCAAGCTGCGCACCGATTATCTCGATCTGCTGCTCATCCACCAGCCGTTCGGTGATTATTACGGTACCTATCGCACAATGGAAGAATTGTACAAGGCTGGCAGGCTCCGCGCGATCGGCGTTTCCAACTTTGGCCCTGACCGGTATCTGGACATCCAGCACTTCGCGGAGGTCAAGCCGGCCGTCAACCAGATCGAAACACATGTGTTTCAGCAGCAGAAGACGGCCAAAGAATATCTCAAGAAATACGGCTGCCAGATCGAATCCTGGGGCCCGTTTGCGGAAGGCCGCAAGGATATGTTCACCAACCCCGTTCTGACCCAGATCGGCGAGAAGTACGGCAAAACCGCCGCACAGACCGCCCTGCGCTTCCTGCTCCAGAGTGATGTTGTCGTGATCCCCAAGTCCACGCACAAGGACCGGATGCAGCAGAACTTTGACCTCTTTGACTTCACACTGACGGCAGAGGATATGGCGGCGATCGAAGCCCTCGATGGCGGCGAGAGCCTGTTCTTCTCCCACTATGATCCGAAAACCGTGGAGTGGTTCATGTCTATCCTGTAACGCATAGAGTGGCAGAACTGTCATAAAAACAGTTCTGCCGCTTCTTCTATCAGTTTTCCTTATCCGAAAGGCGCAAAAGCAAAATTGATTACAGAAGCCGAACCGGCTACAATAAGCCCATAACATGAAGTGAAAAGGAGCTTTGACATGGCAGCATTGATCGCATACTATTCCCGTGCGGGAGAAAATTACTTTGGCGGTGCGTACCGCCGCATTGCCGTCGGCAATACAGAAAAAGCAGCCAACATGCTGGCCGAACTGACCGGCGGCGAACTTTATAAAATCGAACAGGAGCAGCCCTATTCCGAGGGCTACAAGACCTGCATTGCAGAGGCAAAGGCCGACCTGCAGAAGAAAGCCCGCCCGGAGGTTTTAAATCTGCCCGATGATCTGGATGCCTACGATGAGATTTATCTGGGTTACCCCAACTATTGTGGAACAATGCCGATGGCGGTCTACACCTCCCTCGAGCACTATGATTTCACCGGCAAGACGATTCACCCCTTCTGCACGCACGAAGGAAGCGGCCTTTCCCATACCGTACAGGACATTCAGAAAGCCGCGCCGCAAGCCCGCGTCACCAAGGGTCTTGCCATTCATGGAAGCAGCGTGGACGGAGCGAAAGCAGCGCTTGAAAACTGGATTCAGGAGGTTCACTGAATGGAATGTGAAGAAATTCGGGTCGATCTGCGTACCATCCCGCACAGCGCCGACCGGCAGCGTTCGGCGCAGCTGCTGTTCCGGCTGAACCACACGCTGCCGTTTTCGGAGGAATACAACGCCCTGCTCCGCGAGCTGCTGGGCAAGAATCTCGGCGAGGGCAGCACCATTGCACCGCCGCTCAGCGGCGCGGCGCTGGATATGCTGAAGATTGGCAGGGGCGTTTTTGTCAACTCCAATCTGCTGGCGATGACGCGGGGCGGCATCACCATTGGCGATCATGCCCGCATTGCCGCCAACGTCCAGCTGCTTTCCAACAACCACGATCCCTATGATCTGGACGTTCTGACCTGCAAGCCGGTGGAGATCGGGGACTATGCGTGGATCGGCGCAGGCGCGACGGTGCTGCCCGGTGTGCGCGTGGGGCGGCACGCCGTCATAGGCGCGGCCTCCGTGGTCACGAAGGATGTGCCGGACTATGCCGTAGCGGTCGGGAACCCCGCGCGGGTTATCAAAATGCTGGACAAAGAAAAAATCGAGGACTGAGATAACCGCAGCCGCCCACACTTTGGGCGGCTGCATTATGTTTTGGACGCGGATTTGTTACCACGTCAGTAAAAACTCCACCAACTCCGGCGTTTCCGGCTTGCCGATCAGCGGTTCTTTTCTGTCCAACACAGAAAGCTGCTCCATTTCGTCAGGCGTCAGTGTAAAATCGAACAGGGCAAACTTCTCCCGGATATGCTCCGGTTTGGTGCTTCTGGGAATGACGGCGATACCTTTTTGCGTCAGGAAGCGGAGCAGGATTTGCGCCGGAGTTTTGCCGTACTTCTCAGCGAGGGCACACACGGCGAGGCCGCCGAACATTTCATTCCGGTTGCCCTGACCAAGCGGTGCATACGCCATGTGCGCCACGCTCTTTTTGTCCATCCAGCTACGCTCTAGGCTGCGCTGGCAGTAGAGATTCGTTTCAATCTGATTCACTGCCGGGACGACCTTAAAGCAGGCCATTTCAAAGATGACTGCTGAGGATCAAGGAGCGAGCAGCGGATCTTGAAGGCGAAGAGATGTATTTGACCTTTGGAGAGACCATGTACGCTACTCCCCGACATGGATCGACGGCAAAAAGCACGCGCGGAATGTGTATGCGCATACGCGCGAGGAATGCGAGGAGAAGCTGAAGGTGCTGATCGCGGAGATGAAAGCGGAGCTGGCGGAGTTGAAGCGGCAGAAAGCGGACAATCACTGATCGAATGGACAAATCGCAGCCGCCCGGAGCATGACCTTCGGATGGCTGCGATTGCGCTTTGGCAGATCGTTTGCTATAATGAAACTAATCGAAATTTATAAAGGAGAATATTGATGAAACTATTTTTATGTTCGCACTTTTCAAGTGT
>ERZ773224.1519-NODE-1519-length-28097-cov-9.985415_pt1 | contig 28097 bp, 28 predicted proteins | sample MGYA00580526_ERZ773224 | MGnify/ENA primary metagenome ERZ773224 (study PRJEB29015, sample SAMEA2737743) | human gut metagenome | biome: human gut; feature: human-associated habitat; material: faeces | place: China | collected 2012 ... | reverse complement strand
AAAACTAAAAATTGCAAAAATATGCAATTACAGTAATCTTTCAGAAAAAGATTTAATAAAGCTTGCAGGAAGTGTAGAGGAAAAATCAACACATCCAATAGGAAAAGCATTTGCATACTATATGCAAGAAAATAAAATTGAAAAACTAAATGTAGAGGATATGCAAAACTTAGCTGGCTATGGAATAGTTGGAACAGTTAACAATCAAAAAATAATATTAGGTAATAGAAAGATAATAGAAAGGTTTTCTATTAAAAATAATCATTTAGAAGATGAAAAAGAATTGGCTCTTAATGGAAATAGCATTGTTTATGTAGCAAATGAAAACGAAATTTTAGCATTGATAGGTGTAAATGATATTGTAAGAGAAAATGCTAAGAATGTTATTGAAGAACTAAAAAAACATAATATTAATTCAATAATGCTAACAGGAGACAACAACGAAACAGCAGAAAAGATAGGTAAAGAACTTGGAATAACTAAAGTAATTTCAAATGTTCTGCCATCTCAAAAATCAAAAACAATAAAAAAACTAAAAGAAGATGGAAATAGAGTTATGATGTGTGGGGATGGTATAAATGACAGTCCAGCATTAACAAATGCAGATATTGGTGTAAGTGTAAAAAGCGGAACAGATATTTCAATGGATTCAAGTGATGTTATTTTAACGAAAAATGATTTATATTCAATATTAAAATTAATAAAAATTAGTGAAAAAACAGTTAAAAATATAAAGCAAAATTTATTTTGGGCATTTTTTTATAATTGTTTGATGATACCTGTTGCTATTGGATTTTTTAAACCATTAGGAATTTCTATAAATCCTATGATTGCAAGTTTAGCAATGGTGTTTAGTAGTTTAACAGTAATTTTAAATGCTTTAAGACTAAAAAAACTAAAAATTTAAAATTATATATGTAAAAAAAGTTTATATAAAAATAAGTAAAAGTAATTGAGTTAAAATATATATGTTCAAATTAAAACCAAAAGGGACTGAAAAAATGTAGTTTTTCCTTCGGAATTACTGCATTTTTTCTTGTTTAGTGATATAATTTAACTGGTTTTAATTTGGAGGGATAGATATATTAAATAAAATAGAAAATAAAAAAATGAAAATTACATTAAAGGATGAAATTATAGAATTGCCAATCAAATTAAAAGAAGAAATAAACGAAAATTTTGAAAACATGAAAAAAGAGCATATGCAGCATTTAAGAAAATAATGCCAGAGTATGATGTTATAATTCATTCAGAAAATATTAACTGTGAAGAATATTATAAAAGGAATGGCAATGAATGGATTGATGTTTTGGTTGGAGATGTTCAGAGAATGAAGTTATTCTACGAAAAAGGATGGCAAATAAAAATGGAAATTCCTCAAGAGGTATGGAATGCTTATGAAAATTTAGTGAAAAGAGGATATGACAAATTTGTTTTGAAAGATACACAAGATGAGGGAGACAAGAAAAATATTGAAATAAAACTAAATAAAGTTTTATAAATTGTGAAAGGAAAAGAAAATGATAAAAAATATAATTTTTGATTTAGGAAATGTAATTATAAATTACAATCAAAATAAAATAATTAATAATTTTACCCAAAAAGAAAAAGAGATAAAATATATATATGACGAAATATTTCATGCTCCAGAATGGACTTTAATGGATCTAGGAGATATTACTAATGATGAAGCAATAGAAATAATAAATAAAAGAAATCAATTTAAATATGAAACATTGACACAAGACTTTTTACATGAGTGGTATAAAAAACAACCTATAAATAGAGATATTGTGGAAATAGCAAAAATATTAAAAAACAATGGATACGATTTATTTGTTTTATCTAATATGGCTAATCAAACATATGAATATTTTAAAAATGATGAATTTTTTGGATTATGTACAGGAATTGTAATATCAGCACAAGAACATATAAAAAAGCCAGATGAAAAAGTATATAGACTACTTTTGGATAGATATAATTTAAATGCAGAGGAGTGCTTATTTATAGATGATGATGATTCTGGAAAGAATTATGAAACAGCAAACAGAATTGGAATAAAAGGTAGAAGAATTATACCAAATAAAGCAGAAGATGTTAAAAAATTATTAATAGAATTTAATATAAAAATATAAAACAAATTTTCGCAAATATATTGCGATTCGTTTGAAATTGTAATAAAATAACAATCAAAGAAATGGAGATGATTTCAAATGAATGAACTAGATAAAAAAGAAAATTATACAAATCAGACTTTTGAAGATATAAAGCATATTGACGAAAATGGAATTGAATTTTGGTATGCTAGAGAATTACAGTCAGTTTTAAATTATAAATAATGGCGAAAATTTGAAAATGTTATAAACAAAGCAAAATTAAGATAAAAATTTGGAAATAGCAATTTCTGGGCTACAGGGTATTATGTGAGTACAGTAGGGTTAAATGAAGCAACAATAAGAAAATATATAAGAGAACAGGAAAAAGAAGATATACTAGAAGATAAATTAACAAAAAGAGAATATAATAACCCTTTTAAGGGTTTGCTAAAGTAGTCATTACGTCAAGGCTTGAACGAAGTGAAAGCCAGCACCGTTTAGTGCTGGCAATGTTATAAGCCCTTTCAGGGCAAGTTCAAACCACGCGTTTTACACGTGGTTATGATTTTAAAGAATAATACAAATTAATCCACCAGAACCTTCATTAACAATTCTTTCTAATGTTTCTTGAAGTTTCATTTGAGCATCTTCTGGCATTTTTGCAAGCTTTGTTTGAAGTCCTTCGTTTACAAGTTCATGTAAACTCTTTCCAAAAATATTAGATTCCCAAATTTTTTTAGGGTCATTTTCAAATTCAGAAAGAAGATAATTTACTAATTCTTCAGATTGTTTTTCAGATCCAACAATTGGTGAGACCTCGGTTTGAATATCAGCTTTAATCATATGTATGCTAGGTGCTGTTGCTTTTAGTTTAACACCAAATCTAGAACCTTGTTTTACCATTTCTGGTTCATCCAATATAAGTTCATCCATAGAAGGAGTAACTATACCATAACCTTTAGCATTTACTTCTTCTAATGCATATGCAATTTTATCATATTTTTTCTTTGTTTTAGAAAGACCAGAAATTATGCTAAATAAGTCACCTTCATTTGTCATTTCTACACCTGTAATTTCAGAAAGAACCTTATAAAATAGATTTTCTTTTAAAGTAATAGAAACATTAACATTTCCTGTACCTAATTCAATACTAGTTATAGATGTTTTTTCTATAATTTCAGTTTGAGAAATAGAAGCAGTAGCAGAAGATACTTCTTTTAAAATATTTATATTAGAAAATGCATTTTTTATTTCATTATATAGTTCTGTTTTTAATGGATGAGAAAAATCTAAACCATCAATCCATCTTGGGAATTTTATATTAATTTGCTCAATAGGAAATTCATATAAAATTTTAGAAAACATGTTATTTATATCATCAATAGAAAGTTGTTCACAGTTTGTAGGAAGAACAGTACAACCATATTTTTCACTTAATTTTTCAGAAAGCTTTGTTGTATAGTCAGAGCTTGGATTATTAGAATTTAAAATTATAACAAATGGTTTGTTTAAAGCTTTTAATTCAGAAACAACACGTTCTTCGGCTTTAATATAATCTTCCCTTGGAATGTCTGTTATTGAACCATCTGTTGTAATTAAAACTCCAATTGTAGAATGTTCTTCAATTACTTTTTTAGTTCCAATTTCTGCAGCTTTTTCAAATGGAATTTCTTGGTCAGACCAAGGAGTTTTAACCATTCTTGGCATATCATCTTCTAAATATCCAATTGCATTATCAACTAAATAACCAACACAATCAACAAGCCTTGTTTTAAATTTTAAATTATTGTCTAGTGTAATTTCAATTGCCTCATTTGGAACAAACTTTGGCTCTGTTGTCATTATTGTTTTACCGCCAGCACTTTGTGGAAGTTCATCTTTTGCTCTTTCTTTTTTGTATTCATTATCAATATTAGGAATTACTAATAAATCCATGAATCTTTTAATAAATGTTGATTTTCCTGTTCTTACAGGTCCTACAACTCCTACATAAATGTCACCTTGTGTCCTACTACTTATATCTTGATATAGACCTATATTTTTCATCTATATACCTCCTTTAATTTCAAGAAAAATGTTTGTACTAAATAACTTTAATTAATTTATATTGGCAAGAAATTAAGAATATGACAAGTTTTTAAAAATAATTGCTAAATTAAAAATTATGTGATACAATAGCAAATGTTAAAATAGAAACATATTATGTAATAAATAAAAATTGAAAGGAATGAAAACTAGTATGAACGATATAGAAAAAGCAAAAGAAATATTAAACCAATATAATCAATGTCATGTTGCTAGTTTATTCGATAAAATAGATAAAGCAAAACAAGAAGAATTAGCAAAACAGGTATTAAATATAGATTTTCATAAAATAGTAGAATTGTATGATAATACAAAAAAAGAAATCGAAATAAAAGATAAAGAAATTAAACCAATAGAATATTTAGATAAAGAAAAAATGTCTAAAGAAGAAAAAGAAAAATTTGATAATTTGGGAATAGATGTTATAAAAAAAGGACAATATGCTGTTGTAACTATGGCAGGAGGACAGGGAACAAGATTAGGACATACTGGACCTAAGGGAACTTTTAAATTAGACGTATATGGTAAAGGAAAATATTTATTTGAAATTTTAGCAGAAAATTTAAAAGAAGCCAATAAAACTTATATGGTAACAATCCCATGGTACATAATGACAAGTAGAGAAAATAACAAAATGACAAGAGACTTTTTAGAAAAAAATAATTATTTTGGTTATGATAAAAATGCAGTTACAATTTTTATACAAGGCGAATTACCATTAGTAGATGTTAATGGAAAATTTTTGATAAGCAAAGAAATGAAAATAAAAGAAGCATCTGATGGAAATGGTGGAACATATGCATCATTACGTTCTAGCGGAGCTTTAGCAAATATGAAAGAAAGAGGAATTAAGTGGGTATTTATTGGAAGTGTAGATAATGCGCTTCTAAAAATGGTAGATACAACTTTGTTAGGAATGGCAATAGATAAAGGCTATGAAATTGCATCAAAGTCTGTTGTTAAGGCAAACCCAAAAGAAAGAGTTGGAGTATTTTGCAAAATGAATAATCATCCAAAGGTTATTGAATATACAGAACTTCCAGAAAAAATGGCAGAAGAAATTGACCAAAATGGAGAACTTAAATATGGTGAATCACACATAATGTGCAACTTATTTACAATTGATGCTATAGAAAAAATAAGTAAAGAACCATTAATGTATCATAGTGCATTTAAGAAAAATTCATATATTGACGAAAACGGAAAAGAAGTAATTCCAGAAGAGCCAAATTCATATAAATTTGAATCATTTATTTTCGATGCCTTTGAATTTTTTGATGATATAGCAATTATGAGAGGAAAAAGAGAAGATGACTTTGCACCAGTAAAAAACAAAGAAGGAGCAGATAGCCCTAAAACAGCCAAAGAACTTTATGAAAAATACTGGGAAAAACATGGAAAAAAATAATCAAGGAGTTTAAAAATGGAAGAAGTTAAAATTAAAAATTTATATAATTTAAATGAAACAATAGCTGCAAAAGTATTTGAAGGTGTAACATATCCTTGGGAGGTTTTACCTAAAATAAGTGATTTTATAATACAATTAGGAAATACATTAGATTTAAATGATTATGATAAAATAGAAGACAATATTTGGATTGCAAAATCTGCAAAAGTTGCACCAACTGCTTTTATTGCAGGCCCAGCAATTATTGGAAAAAATGCGGAAATAAGACACTGTGCATTTATTAGAGGAAATGCTATTGTTGGAGAGAATGCTGTTGTTGGTAACTCAACAGAATTAAAAAATGTAATATTATTTAACAATGTTCAAGTTCCTCATTATAATTATGTGGGTGATTCAATATTAGGTTACAAAGCACATATGGGAGCAGGATCTATTACATCAAATGTTAAGTCAGACAAAAAACTTGTAGTTGTAAAAAATGGAACTGAAAGAATCGAAACAGGGCTTAAAAAATTTGGCGCTATGATTGGTGATAATGTTGAGGTTGGATGTGGTTCAATTTTAAATCCAGGTACTGTAATTGGAATAAATACTAATATTTATCCGTTATCTTCAGTAAGAGGAGTAGTTGCAAAAAATAGTATTTACAAAAACCAAAATGAAATAGTAGATAAAAAATAATAATATATAATTGCTAAATTTATATAAATTAAGTAATAAAAAAATAAAAAACCAGCATTTTAATATAATAAAATGCTGGTTTTGTGTTCCTAAAAATCTAAAAAATTAAAAATTGTAGTATCATTGTTGTTACTTTTATAGATATTTTTTTGTGTAATTCTTTTAATTATGCAACTTTTTTTAAAAATAATATTATCTATTAAGTATAATTGCAATTATAATAACGAAAGGAGTCTAGAAGTGGAAGAATTATTGAATAAAGCAATATTAGGAGATAAAAATGCTTTTTCTTTAATATTTTTACAATTGCAAAATGATTTATATAGAATAGCCTTATCAAAAACTAAAAATAAAGAAGATGCATTAGATGCAATACAAGAAACGATGATTATTACTTACAAAAATCTTAATAATTTAAATTCTAAAAGTTCGTTAAAGGGTTGGATTATAAAAATTTTAATTAATGAATGTTATAAAATTCATAACAAAAAAAATAAGACAAAAATTTTATCTATTCAAGATTCTAACTTTTATGAAAATATTAAATTAGATGATACATATTATCTTAATTATATAGAAAGTAGTATAGAATTTAATGAACTTATAGAGTGTCTTAATGATAAAGAAAAAATTATTATGATTTTATATTATAACAATCTGTATACTACAAGGGAAATATCAAATATATTAGAGATTAAAGAAAATACTGTAAAAAGTATTGTAAAAAGAGCAAAAAATAAAATAAAAAATAATTTGAAAGGAGAAGACTATGAAAAAACTTATAAATAAATTAATTTCAGGTTCCTTAACTTCTAAAAGTAATATTCCAAAGGAATTGGGGAAGATGATAGTTTATACTTCTAATGAATTATATGATAGGGAAAAAACAAAAGAAATAAAACCTACTTATAGAAATTATTATAAGATTTTAGCTGGTCTATGTGCAAGTGTTATTTTAACAACAGGAATTGTTTTTGCAAAAGATATTGACAGATATATTAAAACTTTATTTAACTTAAGTGAACATGGTATAGGAGAACAACAAATTGAGTCTGCAATTTCTGATAATTATATTCAATATGATTCTAGCAAATATATTAAATCAAATGATATATCATATAAATTGGAATATACATTATTAAATGATATTAATATGATATTTTCAATAGATTTTATTACTGATTTTAATATAGATGAATTTACTGATTTGGCTATATCAGGATTGCAAATAAAAGATGAAAATGGAAATCAAATATTTATAGATAGTGAAGATGAAAAAATATGGACAAAGAATATTGCTACTTGTATGTTTTATAATAAAATAGAAAGAACCAAGGAGGGGTTTAAAACTTCTGTTACTCTTGTTGCACCGAAATTTCCTAATATAAATTGTATTTATATTAAGTTTGATAAAATTACATTATATACTTTAATAAATGGAAAGACCGTAACAAAAGAAATTGAAGGTAATTATAACTTGAATTTAAATATTGATAATAAATTTAATAATAGAAGCATAATTAATTATAGGTTTAATTTGATACAAAATGATATTGACTTAAATTTAGAAAGAGTAATTTTAACTAATACTGGATTGGGCATAACATTTGATAGTACTGATTATGGAAGTGTTGGTTATAAATTCGAATTATTTGACAATATGAAAAATAAGATATATTCAAGTACAAATGCTATAAATAGTATTGGGAATTCTGATAAATATTTTACATGGTTAGATACTAATGAGGATATTAAAAATTTGGATAGTTTTATATTAAATGTATCTAATTCGGAGGGGAAAGTGTCTTCATTTATTATATTAAAAAAGTAGACAGTAAATTATACTGTCTACAGAAAAAACAAGAAGACTAAATTATTAAATATTATTAATTAAATAAACGTATAATTAGTTCCATGAATACATTTTCATGTTTACAGTTGCTTTTACGCTACCGGGATTGGTATAGTATATAAATTGAACTCTATGATTACCATTGTAACCCATATCAATCCAATCAACTTTTGCACTGGAATTACCTGCAATGTTGTCAGACCTGATACGACTTCCATCAATCCAGGTTTCTATACGTACATAATTTGCAGAAGTATTGCTAATGCTTACTTCATAAGCTAAATACCGGCTATCCATTGTTCTTGTACTTCCTCTATTGCTACCTGTAAAGGTAAATGCAGCAGGATCAATATATGAATAAGGCATGATGCCGTCTGCCTTGACAATAGTAACAATATCTCCTTCAGAAGAAAAATTGTTATTTTTATTTGGTTCTAAGGCAAATGTAGGAATGACAGCAGTTACGATAGTTAAAGCCAGTACTGTCAGAATTGTTGTTAATTTTTTTAATATTTTTTTTGTCATAATGTTTACCTCCTAGTGGTCTTCTTGTTTTTAGAACATTTGATACATAAATATAACTTGTATCATATAAAAGTTCTTAATAAAATATTAACATATAAAAACATTTATGTTTTAAAAAGTAAAAAAAAGTAAAAAGAAAAAAACTGAAAATGCAACTAAAACATCCTTATTTATTATCTTAATAATATAATAGATTATAAGTAATATTAGGGATGGAAAATGATAGAGATATTAATTGCTGAAAATAGCATTTATTACACAAGGGATTTAATTAATAACATAAATAAAAAAAATACATATACAAGATTGTGTGCTATAGCAACAAATGACGAGGAAATTATAGAGGGATTACAACAAAATAAAGTTGACATTATATTGTTAGATTTAGAGGTGTTGGAACTAGGAGGATTTAAACTATTAAATAAATTATCAAGGCAATATAGTGATAATTATAAAAAATCTGTAATAGTAATATCTAATGATAACAATAATTTCAAAATAATTAGAAATAATCCATGTGTATATAGTTGCGTAAACAAAATAAAAGGAATAGATAATACTTTAAATGAAATACAAAAACTAGTAGAAATAAAACAAAAGGAAAAAATAAAAAATACTTTTGAGGAAAATGTTATACATGAAATATCAAAATTAAATTATAATTTATCATATAAAGGAACAAAGTATTTAATTGAAAGTGTAATGTTAATTTGGAATAAAAAAGACATAGAAAATATTAATTTAAAAAGGGATATATTTCCAGTAATTGCTAAAAAGTACAATAAAACAGTTAATAATATTAAAATAAATATAAATAATGCTACTGAAATAATGTTTTATGATTGTCCACAATATAAATTAAATGATTATTTTGGATATAAAATTACAAATAAACCCAAAGTAAAATTAGTAATTTGTACCATTTTACAAAAACTATATGGTAGTATCAAAAAATAGTTTTTAGTTTATGAAAAAAACCAGCATTTTAATATATTAAAATGCCGGTTTTTTGGTTCCTAAAAATCTAAAAAATTAACAATTGTTACATAGTTTGATTTCCAGGTAGAAAATAGTCAATTACACCGTAAATTAAAGCTCCTATTATAGCAGCCATCCATGAAATAGAATATCCTGCTACAAAGAATTGTGTTACATATAAAGTAATTGCTGCAAGTGCAAAACCTACAAACCCTTTACCAAATGGACTAGCATGCAAACCAGTAAATTTAACAATTAAATAATCTATTACTGTTAATACGACTGCTGCAATTACTAAAGTCCAAAAATTATTTATAGTAAATCCAGGTGTAAAAAATGCTGTAATTGCAAGAACTATAGCAGCTCCAACCAATCTTCCAATAATTTGCCAAGCTGTAGATGCTCCACTAGCACTATTACTTTGAGTATTATTTGACATAAGTTTAACCTCCTTAGTTTGAAAATTTTAAATAGCAAAATTTTTCAAGGTTCTAAAATTATTATTAACAATAAATAATTTATTATTCAAAAAAAATAGTATAAATTATATAAAATTTGTAAAAAATATTTAAAAAATAAAATTTTTAAATTTATTTATATAAATCGGGAGAGATAAAGATGTTAATTACTTTTTTTAGAGCAATAGTTTTATATATTATAGTATTAGTAGTTATGAGATTAATGGGAAAAAGAGAAATTGGTCAACTTCAACCATTTGAACTCGCAATATCAATTATGATTGCAGATTTAGCATCAATTCCAATGACAGAAATAGGAATACCAATTACAAATGGAATTATACCAATTTTAGGGTTACTTATAATGCATTTAATAATATCTATCATAAATATGAAAAGTATAAAAGCAAGAGAAATTATATGTGGGAAGCCACGAATTTTAATATATAGAGGAAAAATAGACGAAAAAGCCTTAATAAAAGAAAGATTTACAATAAACGAGTTAGAAGAGAGGCTAAGAGGAAACAATATAATGAATTTGGGAGATATTGAATATGCAATACTTGAAACAAGTGGCCAAGTTACAGTAATTCCTAAACCAGAAAAAAGAAATGTAATAGCAGAAGATTTAAATATAACACCTGAATATGAAGGAATATCATATGACTTGGTTGTAGATGGAAAAGTAATGAACAAAAATTTAAAGAAAATAGGCAAGGACTATAATTGGTTAAAAAAAGAAGTAAGAAAGTTTAATATGAATCCAGAGGAAGCATTAATTGTAACTTATGATGGAAAAGGACAAATATTTTGCCAGAAAAAGGAGAATTAAAAATGTATAAGGAAACTATAATTTGTACAGTTATTATTGTATTAATAATAATTGGAAATATTATAACTCAAAAATATACAAAAACTTCTGTTGAAGGAACATCAGCTACTTTAACAGAATTAAGGGAAGAAATAACAAAAGAAGATAATGAAATAAATGGAAATGAAGCTAAAGAAAAAATTGATAAAATTCATGAAATGTGGGACCAAAAACATGATTTATTGGCTTATTATATAGAACATGATGAACTTGAAAAAGTTGAAACGAACCTTACAGGGGTAAGAAGTTTTATTGAAAGTAAAGAGTATTCAGATGCATTGGCAGAACTAGACAAAACCGTATTTGTATTAAGACACATAGAAGACAAAAATAAATTCAATTTACAAAATGTATTTTAAAATAGACAAGGGGACGGGGTTTTTGTCTTAAGCTTTCGAGGCTATTTTAAATTATACTTTATAAAATAAAAAAATATTAAAAATAAAATTTTATTGTTCAAATAATTATCGTAGAAATTTTAAATTAATTTTATGGCACCCTTCCATCAGGAGATGAACACTTTCCATAAAATTAATATAAAAATTTCTAACTCGATTATTTTCAATTCAAAAATTTTATTTTTAATAATTTTTTTATTTTAATCTATTTCTTTCAAAAGTCTCGAAAACTTAAGACAAAAACCCCGTCCCTTTGTCTAACTTGTCTATTTCTCATTTTGATTTATTTTTGCATATTTTTTTAGTTTTTCATAAACTAAGTAATTTATTGTTCCAGCAGGGAATTTTCCATTTTTGTCTTTTCTTCCAGCAGGGACTCCTGTTAAAATTTCTATTCCTTCTTCAATAGTAGATACAGAATATATGTGGAATTGATTATTTTTAACAGCTTCAACAACTTCAGCTGATAGTTGTAAATTATTTACGTTTTGAATAGGTATCATTACTCCTTGTTCACCAGTTAGCCCACGCATTTTACATATTTGGAAAAATCCTTCTATTTTTTCATTAACACCACCAATTGGTTGAATTTGACCTTTTTGATTTACAGATCCAGTAACAGCTAATGATTGATTTATTGGGATTCCAGATAGGCTTGATAATAGGGCATATAGTTCTGTACTAGATGCACTATCTCCATCCACTCCATTATATAGTTGCTCAAAACAAATACTTGCAGTTAGGCAAAGTGGCATGTCTTGTGCAAACATTTCTCCTAAGTAGCCGGTAAGAATAAGAACACCTTTTGAATGTGTTGAACCTGACAATTCAACTTCTCTTTCTATATTTACAATTCCATTTTTTCCTGTATAAGTGTTTACTGTTATTTTTGCAGGTTTACCAAATGTATAATCTCCTATTGATAAAACAGTTAAACCATTAATTTGTCCAACTTCAAATCCAGATGTGTTTATTAAAAGGGAATTATCTTTTATCATTTGAGTATATCTTGCATCATATTTTTTAACTCTTTCAATTCTTTTTTCTAATGCTTTATCTACAAATTCGGCTGTTACAATTTTAGATTTGGCAATTTTTGCCCATGTTGCTGCTTCACCAATAATTTGTGCTAAATCATTAAATCTTGTTGAAAGTTTTTTATGACTTCCTGCAAGTTTTGAAGAATATTCTATTATTCTTGCCATTGCATATTTATCAAGAGGTGGTAGCTCTTCTTGTAGGCAAAATCCATGAACAAACCTTGCAAGTTTTAATGCATTTTCATTAGTTAAAGGTGCATCATCTTCAAATTCTACTTTTATTTTAAATAATTTTTTAAAGTCAGAGTCCATTGCTAAAAGAGTATGATATATATCACTATTTCCAATAAGTATAACTTTTAAATCTAATGGAATAGGCTCTGGTTTTAAAGATACCATAACCATAGATGAACGTTGGTCTTGAGCATTTTCTATTGTAACTTCCTTAACTCTTAGAGCTTTTTTTAATGCTTCATAACATATTCCGTTTGAAAGCAAATCTTCTGCTTGAAATATAATATAACCACCATTTGCTTGTTGTAATAAACCAGATTTTAACATTGTATGGTCTGTTTTTAATGTACCATAATAATTTTCATATTCTAATTGCCCAAAAATATTATGATATGAATAATTTGAATCCATAATTACAGGAGCACCTTCACGATTTGAATTATCAACAAAAAGGTTTACTCTATAATTTAAACAGGGGTCAGCCTTTTTGGGAACAGGACCTTGAGTAGGTTGTTGATTTTTTGTTTCATCTTCTAAAAAGTAAGGAATATTTTTTAATACATCTTGTTTAACATCATTTAAGAATTTATTAATTTTTTTATTTCTTTTATATTTTGATTTTAAAAAGTTAATATGAACATTTACTGTAAGAAGTGCAATGTTTGATTGCCATTCTGATATTTTCTTGTCAGATTGACGTTCAATGTCTTTAATTTTCCCAATAACTGTCATAATTTGTTCTTGAACTATAACAGATTTTTCTTCGTATTCTTTTTTAATATTTTCGTCTAATTTATCAAATTCTTCTTCTTCAATAGTTTTGCCATTAACAATTGGCATCATATAAATACCATTTTGAGCAGATTTTACTTGAAAATTATATTTTGATGCGTTTTTGTTAAGCTCATCCATTAAGTTTTCTCTTTTTTCTTCAAATTCTTTTTTTATTAAAGCTTTTTCTTTTTCAAAGTCATCTGCATTAAATGTTTTTTGAATATCTTTTTTAATTTCTTTTATAAATCCATCCATAGATTCTTTAAATTCTTTTCCTTGACCTGATGGTAAAGAGACACTTATTGGAGCATTAGGATCATCAAAATTGTAAATATAACACCAATCATTAGGAGTTTTTTTCTTAGATGCAACTTGCTTTAAATAATTTTTAGTATACATTGTTTTTCCAACTCCACTTGGACCCTCAAGGTAAAGGTTATAACCTTTTACATCAATTTGAATTCCAAATTCTAAAGCGCTTATTCCTCTATCTTGACCAATTCCTGTTGTTATTGATTCAAGTTCTTCTGTTGTTGTAAAATCAAATATGTTTGGATTGCATGTCATTTTTAAATCTTTATAATTTAATTCATTTTTATTTTTCATTAGTTTCCTCCATGTTTTTCTTAGTATTTCCTTGTGTATAAAATATAAACATATTTTATATTAGTTAAATAAATTTGTAAAGGATTTAAAATTAAAAATTTTAAAAAATGTAAAATAAAAATTGAACACTTGGTATAAACGACATAAAATCTCTTGCAATATTATACAATTAAATATATAATAATAAAAAATTATTACTTATAAATAGGTGAAATTATGAATAAAACAAAAAGAAAAATATTTGAAGCATCTATGAAATTGTTTGCCGAAAAAGGCTATGATGCTACAAGTATAGAAGAAATAACAGCAACTGTTGGAGTTGCGAAAGGAACATTATATTATCATTTTTCAAGTAAGGAAGAAATATTTAATTTTTTAGTAGAAGAAGGAATTAAGCTTTTACAAAATAGCATAGACATAAAAACTTCAAAATTGCCAAACTATATAGATAAATTAAAAGCTATAATTTTAATACAAATTAAGATTGTTGTAAAATACGAAGATATAATTACAATTTTATTAACACAGTTTTTAGGTAAAAAAGCTAGAAACCAGAAATGTCAAAAATTAGTATATGAATACATAAATAAAATTGAAGATATTGTAAAGGAAGGTATAAAAAAAGGACAAATAAAACAAGGAAATTCTCAAGCAATAGCGTCAGAAATTTATGGATTAATATGTTCATCACTTGTTTATAAATTAAGAAACAATGGACAAATAGAAATAATGAAATTATATAAAGAATTTGAAAATACAATTATACAAGGCTTAAAAATAGATGAAAAGAGGAATAAATAATGAGAAAACCAGTACATGAATTTATGAAATTTGAAAATATTAAAGACATGTTACAAAAAACAGGTGAAAAATATGGCCAAAGGCCAGCTTATAAATTTAAAACAGAAAAGCCAAATGAATTTAAAATAATAACACATAAAGAATTTAGAGAACAAATAAATGCACTTGGAACAGCTTTAATAGATATGGGGTTAAAAGACAAAAAAATTGCTGTAATATCAGACAATAGATATGAATGGGGATTAGCATATTTAGCAATAGTTGCAGGAACTGGTGTTGTAGTTCCTCTTGATAAAGCTCTTCCAAACAATGAAATAGAAAGTTTAATAAAACGTTCAGGAGTAGAAGCAATATTTTATTCTAATAAATATGATGAAATAATGAACAAATTAAAACAAGAAAATAGCACACAAATAAAATACTTTATTTCTATGGATTTAAATGAAAAAGAAGGGGATATATATTCTGAAACCGAACTTGTAGAAAAAGGAAACCAGCTTATTAAAGAAGGAAACAGAGAATTCTTGGATGCTAAAATTGACAATGAAAAAATGGGAATAATGTTATTTACATCTGGAACAACAGCTATGTCAAAAGCTGTAATGTTATCACATAAAAATATAGTAAGTAATTTAATGGATATAGCAGCAACAATAAAAGTAGACGAAAATGATGTATTTTTATCATTTTTACCACTTCATCATACATTTGAATGCACAGTTGGATTTTTATATCCAATTTCAAAAGGTTCTGCAATAGCATTTTGCGATGGAATAAGACATATTGCAGAAAATATAAAAGAATATCAAGTTTCAGCTATGATTTCTGTTCCTATACTTTTTGAAGGAATGTATAAAAAAGTTATGAAAGGCATTGAAAAAAAGGGAAAATTAGAAACATTGAAAAAAGGAATGAAACTTTCTAATTTCTTATTAAAGTTTGGTATTGATATAAGAAAAAAATTATTTAAAGAAGTTCATGATACATTAGGGGGACATTTAAGACTACTTGTTGCTGGAGGAGCTGCATTAGACCCAGAAGCAGAAAAAGGATTTAATGACTTAGGATTTACAATGTACCAAGGCTATGGACTTACAGAAACCTCACCGGTTATTGCATCAGAAGATGATAAATATAGAAGATTAGGTTCTATAGGAAAGGCATTTCCAAGTTTAGATGTTAAATTAGACAATATAAATGAAGAGGGTATTGGAGAATTAATGGTAAAAGGCCCAACTACAATGATTGGTTACTACAATAATGAAGAAGCAACAAAAGAAACTATAGAAAGTGATGGCTGGTTACATACAGGGGACCTAGCAAGGATTGATAAAGATGGTTTCATTTTTATTAGTGGAAGAAAGAAATTTGTTATTGTCCTTAAAAATGGAAAAAATATATATCCAGAAGAATTAGAAGCACTTGTAAATAAAATTGAAGGAGTAAAAGAATCATTTGTATTTGGAAAGCCAGAAGATGATGGAGATTATAAAATTTCTGTTAAAATATTATATGATAAAGATATAATGGAAGAAAAGTATAATGCAAAAAATGATGAACAAGTAAAAGATGCATTATGGCAAGAAGTAAAAAAAATAAACAAAACAATGCCAGCTTACAAATATATAAGAGAGTTATACATAACACAAGAAGAATTTATAAAAACTACAACACAAAAAATAAAAAGAAACGAAGAAATGAAAAGAATATAATTAATAGTATAAAAATAGAAGTTTATAAAATTATACTGTCTAACTTTTTTAGGTTCAGTACAAAATAAGCTTCTATTTTTTTGTAATATTGGCAAAACCTTAGGGAAATAGTAGTTACAATTTCTATATTCTTCCAAGAACTTTCCATTAAATTTCAATAAATACTAATATACTTAAAAAGAAATTAGAAAAATATTACTTGACAAATGTAACATAAATGTAATATTATTGTAACAAAAAAGTAAAGAAAAAATGAAAAAATCCTATTGTAGTTTTTTGCCTAATAATGTATAATAATAAGTGAAATTAAGATAAAAAGCAAATATGCGTAGGATAAAGGAGGGAAGTTTACAATGTCTAGATCTGGCATAGTAAACGTGAGAATGGTTATCACGGAAGAAAAAATATTATCTAATATAGAAAAAGTGCAAAAACTAATAAATCCAAACAGCAAAAAGCAAATAGTGCAACTAGAGGAAGATACTTATTTTAAGGATTTAATTGAATCAGTAAAAACATATTTAATTGAATACCCAAAAAAGAAAAACTTTCCTGCAAGTGTTTATAAAGCTGCTTACGGATTAGTAGAATATGCAACAAATCAATTTGAAGAAAATACAAAAAAAATAGAAGAATTAATTAGACAAAGGGAACAAAATATATCACTAGCTGGTGATTTAAAAGATTTAATAGAAGTAGTTGAAGAAAAAGAAAAAAATTGGAAAGAACAAGTAAAAAATGCTGAGGGTTCAATGCCTGAAGATATTATAGAAACATTAAATATAGTTGGAAAATGCAAAGATGTTGAATCTGAAGAATACAAAGATGCAATGAAACTATTAAATGCAAGAGTAAATAACCTAGAATCTAATTTACATATAGAAATTGATATGGAAAGAATTGAAGATAGATCAAAAGCATTAAGCTATATTGGTATAGAAGTAGCAGATGCACTTAAATCAATTCCAACACCAGTTGAAGAAGTAGAACAAAATATAGTAGAAGAAGTTGCAGTTCAAGAAGCTGAAACAGTTCAAGGACAACTTGCTGCACAAGAACAATATATGCAAGAAACAACATTTGAAGCAAAACCTACATTATGGCAAAAAATTAAAAATAGCAAAGTTGGTAGAGCAATTAGATATATTACAAAGATAAGATTAAGATTAGAAGTACCAGCAGGTCTACCAGAAGGTTCAACTCAACAAAACAATTAATTAGTAAATTATAAATGAAGTTAGATTACTCAGTCTAACTTCATTTATGTTTTAATTTAATTTATGCAAAATTAACTAATTTTTTAAATTATAAAATTTTTTACATTAATTAGTCTAAATATATATTTGATGAATTGTAATAATTACAAAAAATAAAATATTTTTTTAGAAAAGTATTGACAAGCTTAAAAAAATAGTTTATACTTTATCTTGCGTTAAGCAAGAAAATGACTATGCTCCCTTAGCTCAGTTGGTCAGAGCAACCGGCTCATAACCGGTGGGTCCAAGGTTCGAATCCTTGAGGGAGCACCAACGCAAAATTTTTTTATAACTAAATATGGGTAGGTGGCCGAGTGGCTAAAGGCGGCAGACTGTAAATCTGTTCTCATTTGAGTACGATGGTTCGAATCCATCCCTGCCCACCAATGACGTTTCTATTTGAACGAATAGGACAGAGTTGATATAAAAATCAATCAGAAAATAAAATCTGGTTGATTTTTTTGTTGTTTAAAAACAATATTAAATTAAAAATAAATATTTTATATACTTAATTATAAAAATTATGATATAATTATAAAAAATTATTTTAGAGAGATATATGGGGGAAAAATAATGAATGAAGAAAGTCAAGAAAAAAAACAAAGGGAAGAACAGTATAAAGCATTAGTAGATTTCTTTAAAGAAGATTCACAAATAAAAAACACTTTAATGAGTATAGCGCCAAAAGCAAGTGACGAGTATAATGAAGATAGCAGAATGGAATATTTAGAACAGTTATATTCCGAACTAAATAATATAGAATTTAAAGTTATGGGAATATTAAAAAATTTTAATATGGAATCAGTATTGGCTGAAAGCTATAAAGAATATTTTAAAAAGGCAAAGGAAAATTTTTCAGAATTAGGTTATGGGAGCCAACATGAAAACTTATCAAAAATTTATCAAAAAATATTTACAGATATGAAACCCCAATTAGTAGAAAAAGCCAAAAATACTTTTGTTGGTTATACGTTTTATGGTGGTTTAAGTGCCACATCACGTATAATAAATGAAGTTGGAAGCATAAATGAATTACTTCATATTATGCATTCATCAATAATAAATGACCAAGACCTTCTACAATCTATGCCAATTATTGGAACTAAAAAAAATGAATTTAGTTATAATATAGTTTTATATGGTGAAGAAAACAAAATTTCACAAGAAATATTTGAAAAATTTCCTAAAGATTTAGATGTAGGAGATACAGATATAGTTTCTATGGAAGATAGAACATTAATGATGATAAGAGATAGAGGACATGCATTAACCATAGATATAGATTCTTTAGAAAAAGACAATGTTGTTGTTAATTATTTTGTGCCTAAAATATGTAATAAAGAAATGGTAAAAGCTTTACCAGGAATTAATCCTAGCAGCATAACAAAAAATGGCGCAGTCGGAACTTTTGATTTAAAAAAAGGTGATATTAAAAAAATATTTGATTTTATTGGTAAAGTTCCTACAGATATGGATATGCCAGAAATTGGAGTACAATATAACAATTCTACAGTTTTTAAAGAAGAAAATAATATTTTAACTGATTCTAAAAATGAAGCTTTATTTAATGAAGCAGATGCAAATAGTTTGGCTTCTGATAGAAAATTAGGGGAAGTAAAAAATGCGTTTTATAAATTAAAAGAATTTATAAAATCAAAAAATATATCTAAACAAAAAGGAGAAGAAAAAGAATAAAATGACAAAAGAAGAAGATGTGGTAAAAGAAACTCTATATATTTTAAATTACTTTAATTCTAATTTTGTTGCTAAAATACCAAATAATTTTTTAGAGGAACTTAAAAAAATAGCTAAAACATCTAAAATTAATGTAAATATAGATAAAAGCAAAAAATTAGAAGAACAAAAGATATCTGAAGATTGCAAAGATTTAATATCTTTAATTTATTATAATTATGTAGCAAGTAAAGAAGAAAAAAAAGAAATTTTAGATAATTGGATTAAAAATGAGAAAAAATACCAAAATGAGTTAAATGAAAAATATAATGCTAATGATATTTTTAAAAATATTAATAATAAAAAAAATAAAGCAATTAATAACATAGAAAAAGATAATAGTGCAAATCTTCCGCAAATAGTCGAAGAACACGGATTTATAAAAAATATTTGGAAGAAGATAAAAAAAATATTTAGTAAAGATTGATTTTGTTAAATGTTTTATTACTATCAAAAAGGTATAATATGGATTATTTTTACATTTATCTTAAGCATAAATCCTTTAAAAAGTAAAAGATAGAATATTAATAACATTAAAAATTTTTGCCTCGAAAGAGGCCTTTTTTATTGCAGAAAATTTCAAACAAAAAATTAAACAAAAATAGGATATTGTTAAAATTACTATAGTAAATAACTATGTTTTTTAATTTATATAAATATTGAAATTTTTAACTTAATATAGTAAAATATAGAAAGTAAAAAAGGAGAAAGAAAATGTTATTAAAAGATATAAAAGATAAAATACCATTTCCAAATAATAAAATAAAAGTATATTCATTTGTTGGACCATCTGGAACAGGAAAAAGTTACAGAGCACAAATGGTAGCAAGTGAAAGAAATATAGAATTTATAATAGATGATGGACTTTTAATAAATAATAATCAAGTAGTAGCAGGAGAATCAGCAAAAAAAGCACCAACAAAAATAGAAACAGTAAAACATGCATTATTTTATAAGGAAGAAGAAAAACAAGAAATAACCAAAGCATTAAAAAAATATAAACCACAAAGCATATTAATACTTGGAACATCAGATGGAATGGTAGACAAAATTGCAGCAAACCTTGGACTTCCAGAAATATCAGAAAGAGTATATATTACAGATGTTGCAACAGAGCAAGAAATGCAAACTGCGAGAAAAATAAGAGTAACAGAAGGAAAACATGTAATACCTGTGCCAACATTTGAAATAAAAAAAGACTTTTCAGGGTATTTGCTAGATCCACTTCAAATATTTAAATCAAAAGGAAGAGGACAAAAACCATATATTTCAGAAAAATCTATAATAAGACCAACATTTAGCTATTTAGGAAATTTTACAATATCAGATACAGTATTTAGACAAATTTTAGATTATTTAGCCAACAATACTAAAGCAATAAATAGAGTTATGAAAACAAGGGTAGACAATTTAGGAGAAGGCGTAGACATATACATGGAAGTCGAAGTTGTGTATGGATTTAATGTTATGGAAGGGTTAACATATTTTAAACAAAAAGCTAAAAAGGAAATAGAAAAATTAACAGCAATGAATGTAGTAAGGCTAGAAGTAATTGCCAAAAGTGTATATGTACCAGAAAAAAAGGAGGAAAAATAAAATGTCATTTATAGTAGCAATAGATGGACCAGCTGGAAGTGGAAAAGGAACAGTAACAAAATTAGTAGGAGATGAATTAGGGTTAATAAACATAGACACAGGAGCAACATATAGATGTGTAGCATTAGAAACATTAAATAAAAATATTCCGATAGAAAATAAAGAAGATATAATAAATTTATTGGATAAAATTAACATAGAATTTAAAACTGAAAAAGATGTACAAAAGGTCTATTTAAATGGAGAAGATGTCACAACAAAAATTAGAAGTAAAGAAGTATCAAAAATAGTATCACAAGTATCTAGTATAAAAGAAGTAAGATTCAAAATGGTAGATTTACAAAGACGCTTAGCACAGGGAAAAGACGTAATTATGGAGGGAAGAGATATAGGAACATATGTATTTCCAAATGCAAATGTAAAAATATATTTAGATGCAACAGCAGAAGAAAGAGCTAAAAGAAGATATTTACAAAATCAAGAAGCAAAAATAGAAATGGAATATCATGAAATTTTGCAAAACATAAAAATGAGAGATAAAAATGATATGGAAAAAGAAATTGGGGCATTAAAAAAAGCTCCAGATGCAGTATACATAGATTCAAGCAATCTAAGTATAACACAAGTAAAAGACAAAATTATTGAAATTATTAAGGAGAAAAAATAAAACATGAAGAATTTTTTTAAGGCAATTTGCCGTGGAATAGTAAAAGGGGCAATAATTGCATATTGTAAAATTGTATATAGAATGAAAGTTGTTGGAAAAGAAAATATACCCAAAAAAGGTCCAATAATAATATGTGGAAACCATAGAAGTTTTTTAGATCCGCCATTAATCGAAGTAACATGTGGTAGATATTCAAGATTTTTGGCAAAAGAAGAATTAACAAAAAATAAATTTTTAGCATTTTTAGGTTATGTATTTGATGCAATACTTGTAAAGAGAGATTCAAAAGAAATTGTGGCATTAAAAGAATCATTACAAACGCTAAAAAATGGAGATTGCTTGGCATTATTTCCAGAGGGAACAAGAAATGGAATTGCTAAAGGCGAAAAAGTAAAAGATGGTGCAGCATTTTTTGCGGTAAGAAGCGGAGCATCAGTAATTCCGTGTGGAATAAAAGGTGGGGAAAAAGGAAATAGAAAAGTCATTATTACATATGGAAAACCACTTGATTTTAGCCAATATAAAGGCTGTAAAGATAAAGAAGTATTAGATAAAATAACAGAAGAAATAATGAGTAATATTTTGGAACTTGCAAAATAAAAATTGCCACTGGTTCCGGGTTTAATTGGCAATAATATATTATTTTTTACACCTTGGTGTCGCAACCAATTTAATAAAATTTTATATGTTGGTTGCTCCAATTCGCACTCGTGCTAAGCACTCGTTTGGTCGCTTACGCGGTGCAACAAACTAATATATTATTGCCAATTAAACCCGGAACGGGTGGCAATTTTGTGCTATTAAATCTAGGAATAAATGGCAATTAAAAAAATGAAAAGAACTCCCAAATGTAAGGAGTTCTTTTAAACCTCTGTATATGACAAGAGGAAAATTAAATTTTTTTGAATTCACAAGTTACCAAAGTTAAACAATGTAAAACTTCGCTTCCATCAAGAGTTTTTACAGATGTACACGAAATAGATACACTTCTGGATATCTCATATAAGAAATTTTTATCAATGTACTCTTTTATTTTACCATTGATTTTGTCTTCTTCTGGATAGTCATCTTGGGATGTGAATAAAAATGTGTGGAACATATAAATACCTCCGCCATATAAAGGCTTTTTAATTGTTATGTGATGAAATACCACGCGTATATATTTATTATAACAAGTTTTATGTAAAATGTCAAAAATACAATTAAGAATTAAAAAGACAAGCATTAAAAAATTGCCACCCGTTCCGGGTTTAATTGGCAATAATATATTATTTTTTGCACCTTGGTGTCGCAACCAATTTAATAAAATTTTATATGTTGGTTGCTCCAATTCGCACTCGTGCTAAGCACTCGTTTGGTCGCTTACGCGGTGCAACAAACTAATATATTATTGCCAATTAAACCCGGAACGGGTGGCAATTTTGTGCCATCCAAACCCGGAACCAGTGGCAATTTTTAACTATTTGACAAATAACAAAATTTGTTATATAATAATTGAAGTTTTTTAAGAGAAAATGGACGTTTTTCAAAAAAAGCATTGAAAAACGTCTTAAGTTATGAAAAGGGGTAATAAAATGAACAATAAAAACATTAGAAACATAGCAATAATTGCACACGTTGACCATGGAAAAACAACATTAGTTGATGCCATGTTAAGACAAAGCCACATTTTTAGAGAAAATGAACAAGTACAAGAAAGAGTAATGGATTCAAATGACCAAGAAAAAGAAAGAGGTATTACAATTCTTTCAAAAAATACTTCTGTAATGCATGGTGATGTAAAAATAAACATTGTTGATACACCAGGACATGCTGATTTTGGAGGAGAAGTTGAAAGAGTTTTAAAAACAGTAGATGGAGTTTTACTTTTAGTAGATGCATTTGAAGGTGCAATGCCTCAAACAAGAGAAGTTTTGAAAAAATCTTTAGCATTAGGTTTAAAACCAATAGTTGTAATTAATAAAATTGATAGACCTGGAGCTCAACCAGAAAAAGTTGTTGACCAAGTAATTGAATTATTTATAGAATTAGATGCAACAGATGAACAATTGGATTTCCCAGTAGTATATGCATCAGCAAAAAACGGTATTGCAAAAATGGATTTAGCAGATGAGACAACAAACTTAGATTGTTTATTTGAAACAATAATAAATACTATTCAAGCTCCAAACTGTGATGAAGAAGGTCCAGCACAAATGCTTGTATCTAATATTGATTATGATGATTATGTTGGAAGAATTGCGGTTGGTAGAGTTGAAAGAGGAATTATAAAAGTTGGAATGCCAGTTTCTATATGTGGAAAAGAAGACAAAATTTCTCAAGGAAGAATTGCTAAAGTATATACACATGTTGGACTAAATAAAGTAGAAGTAGAAGAAGGAAAAGCAGGAGATATTATAGAGCTTGCAGGAATCCCTGATATTAATATAGGAGATACAATTTGTGATTTTAATAATCCTGAAAAAATTCCTTTTGTTGATATAGATGAACCAACAGTATCTATGACATTTAGTGTAAACAATGGACCATTTGCTGGAAAAGAAGGTCAATTTATTACATCAAGACATATTAGAGATAGATTATTTAAAGAATTAGACAGAAATGTTTCATTAAGGGTAAAAGAAACAGATTCACCAGACTCATTTGAAGTTTCAGGAAGAGGAGAGCTACATTTATCTGTATTAATAGAAACAATGAGAAGAGAAGGATTTGAATTATTAGTTTCAAGACCAAAAGTTATATTTAAAGAAATTGATGGTGTAAAATGTGAGCCAATAGAACTTTTAGTTGTAAATGTACCAGATGATTGTGTTGGAAATGTAATTGAAAAACTAGGTAGAAGAAAAGCAGAAATGGTAAATATGGAACCAGCAGAAGCAGGTCATACAAAAATTGAATTTAAAATTCCTGCAAGAGGTTTAATAGGCTATAGAACAGAATTCTTAACAGATACAAAAGGTGAAGGAACAATGAACCATATATTTGACAGCTATGAACCATTTAAAGGCGAAATTCAAGCTAGAGTTAGAGGAACAATTGTTGCTTTTGAAAATGGAAAATCTGTAACATATGGACTATATAATGCACAAGATAAAGGAGAATTATTTATAGGACCTGGTGTTGACGTGTATGAAGGAATGATAGTTGGATTAAACTCAAGAGGTGAAGATTTATCAATAAATGTATGTAAAGAAAAACACTTAACAAACACTAGAGCTTCAGGATCAGATGATGCACTTCGTTTAGTTCCACCAATTCAAATGTCACTAGAAAAAGCAATAGAATTTATCCAAGATGATGAATTAGTTGAGGTTACTCCTAAATCAATTCGTTTAAGAAAGAAAATTTTGGATAGTAAAGAAAGAGAAAGAGCTGCTAGAAATAGCAATAAATAAAAAGAATTGGCGACAAAATAAATTTGTCGCCAATTTTGGATGTTATTTACCTTTGTTTTTAGAGACTTTTTTTGTGAAAACAAGAATTTTTCCACCGCCTATTCCGCAAAAAAATCCGAAAATAGGAGTTTTACCAACAACTTTCTTGCTTATTTTGCCATTTTGCAAAACATAGCAACCAGAAGTGGTAGTTGCAGCCTTCCTTATTTTTGCCTTTGGAGCAAAAATAAAGCTGTCAAAGGTATACGGTGCCAGAGTACAGGTAAGCATTTCTTCATCTTCTTTTGATAGAGAATAGTTATCATGCTTTACCCAAAATAAAATGTTAGAAATTGTCATTATAATAATCATCCTTTCTTAAAAGTAAGTAATTCTAACATCTAAATTGTAACATATTTTACATAAATAATCAAATTTAAAATTGAAAGGAGAAAATCGTATAGTAAATATAGGTACATTATACGAGAAATAAAAATGAATCAAAGAGAATTAGAAAAAATAAAAGAAAAAGCATTAGAAGAACATATACCAATAATAATGGATGATACATTAGAAGTAATTGCTAAATATTTAAAGCAAATAAAGCCAAATAGAATACTAGAAATTGGTGCAGCTGTTGGTTATTCTGCAATGTGTTTTTCAAATTTTTTAGCTCCAAATGGAGTAATAGATACCATTGAAAGAGATGAAGAAAGAATAAAGCAAGCAAAAATTAATTTTAAAAATGTAGAAGTAGAAGACAAAATAAATTTATATGAAGGAGATGCTGTAGAAATTTTACCTACATTAAACCAAAAATATGATGTTGTTTTTATAGATGCAGCAAAAGGAAAATACCCATTTTTCTTAAAGGAATCTTTAAGAATGATAAAAAAAGATGGGGTTATTTTTGCAGATAACATATTATATAAAGGCTATGTAATGAGCGACTATAACAAACATAAACAAAGGACAGCTGTAAGAAATTTAAGAGAATATATAAAAGAAGTATCTGAAAATCCAAATTTGGAAACCGAAATTTTAGAAGTTGGAGATGGACTTGCAATAAGTAAAATAAAATAAAAAACACTCGCCTAAGAAATGATTCTTTTGGCGAGTGAATTTTTTTAGGCACTTTTTATCTGGTTAATAAGTTTTCTGCCGTTTAAGGATTTGTAAGCCCTCCTGCAAACCAATAAAATCGTAAACCTTGCCATCTGGTGATATTCCATAACCAGGAATATGAATTTTTTCTGGCTCAAATTCGAATGTAGATGAACTATATTTTTTCATTTTATAGTTATCATGGTTTGCATCTCCACTTTCAGCATGGACATGCATTGCAAATGTTCGAATCTGTACTTCAAAATATTCACCGGTTGTTGCTTTAAAAAGCAGGTGAAGCGACTGATAGCCATTTTCCTTTGGATTAAGAAAGTAATCTTTTACAAAAGTTTTAAATTCCTTTGCTATTTCTGATTTCTTTGGAATTAAGATTTCAGGATGTTTTTCCAATGAAAAATTACCAGTATTAGAGGTTTCGAGCTCACAAAGAGTTAAACCCTTCTCCAGACTAAAACGAATAATTTCATTTGCTATTTGGTAGCATGTACTAACCAAACTTTGAGTATTTTCACCAAAAATAACAATCCTAAACGCAAACTGGTCACGCAGAAGATCCAAAGATCTTTTTTCAGACATAAGCTTCTGAATCTTTTTCTCAAAAGATAACAAAGACTTTAGTCTTCCATCTATAACGAAACGAACATCTTTGAAATTTTTATCAATGAGACTATAAATTTCGTTAAAGTTTTTTCTCATGCGATACAGCAGATTTTTGTCTGTTTTGCTTTTTCGGTATTCAGCAAGCTTGTTCGCATGAATAAGATTGTTGTAGTCTTTGGTGTCTCTTAGCTCTTTTTCAAACCGCTTAATTACATCAGGTATATCTTTGCCAGAGTATAGTGCCTGTAATAGTAAATCGTTTTTCATAAAAAGAAAATCCCTCCTATTGTTAAAATTTTTTAAAACAAATTTACATAACTAAATTATACCATTTTTTGTATATATAGTCAAATTAACAGTTCACACAAAAAACACCAAATAACAATAAAAAGATAACAAATAAAATATAATATATGCATATACTAAAGATATAAGAAGAAGGAGATGAGTATATGCCAAAACATCCCAAAGAAGAAAGTCTTTTAAAAATAAACAATTTTTTACAAGGAAAAGAAGAAGTAAAAGTAGAAGAAGAAACATTTAAAAAATTAATGTTTATATATTCAGTGGCAATGAAAGAATTAGTAACAAAAGTAGAAATACTAAAAGAAGAATATAAAATGTTTTACGACTATGATTTGATTGACCATATAAACGAAAGAATAAAAAGCAAAGAAAGCATATCTAAAAAAATGACTAAAAAAGGAATTGATTTTACATATAGTAAAATGATAGAAAATATAAATGATATAGCAGGTGTAAGAGTAATATGCCCATTAAAAAAAGATATATATACGATTAGAAAATTAATTACTAATTTACCAGGAATAAAAGTCTTAAAAGAAAAAGATTATATAACAAATCCAAAGAAAAGTGGTTATTCAAGTTATCATATGATTTTAGAAGTTCCAGTAACATTATCAAAAAATTCAGTTTATGTAAAAGTAGAGGTGCAAATAAGAACAATGGCAATGGATTTTTGGGCAAGTTTGGAACATAAAATGAAATATAAAAATAATAAAGATGCTAGTAAAAATGTTTCTAAGGAACTTGTTCAATGTGCAAAAATAGTTAATAAATTAGATAATAAAATGTTGTTATTAAATAGTTGAAAAAACAAAATAAGAATAAATCATATATTTAGAAAGAATCTAATATATGATTTATTTTATGAATTTTAAAAAATGAGAAGGATTTATGTAAAATTCGTCGAATATTATATT